>ERZ839489.134-NODE-134-length-90105-cov-25.172304_pt1 | contig 90105 bp, 119 predicted proteins | sample MGYA00519938_ERZ839489 | MGnify/ENA primary metagenome ERZ839489 (study PRJEB31850, sample SAMEA3708846) | human gut metagenome | biome: human gut; feature: human-associated habitat; material: faeces | place: China | collected 2014 ...
TACATCTATTTTTACATTCTAAAACCACCTTTCAAAGGGTGGGAAACTTCAGTTAATTATTAGTTATGAATTATCAATTAATCGTCAAGCAGCATCGGCATCACAAGCGTCATCACTTTAGGCGCAGGTGTGTCAGCGGTGAGCACTACGGCGTGCGAAGCATCGAGCAACTGCATTCGTATGGTGTCCGACGGGATGGAGTTGATGCAGGTTTGGAAGGCAGAAGATTTCAAACCGATGCGGAAATTGTCGGGGCACTCTGCGTTAGATATGAGCACCTGATCTTCGCCGGACAAAGCAAAATCCATGTTACTCGCAGAAACGTTGATGAAAATGCCATTCTTCTCTACCTTTACAAGATTGCTTGCGCTACTTGAGAACAGACTGACACGGCGCAGGATGTCAGTCATTTCCTTCTTGTCAAATACAACGAAGTAGGGGTTGGACTTCGGAATTACGCCGCTGTAGTTAGGGTATTTGCCCTCCATGTGCTTGCAAATAAGTTCGATGTCGCCCGACGAAAAACGGATGGTGTTTCCGTCGTTCTCGATGCTGATCTCCTCGCATCCGTCAAAGGCTGACAACGTGCGGAAGTAATTGCGGTGGATAAGTGTCTTGCGAGGCTCGCCACTACGGAAGAAATCACTGCCACCCTTCTGCGGATCATTGCTGTGTACTATCTTTGCAAGCGTATGTCCGTTCGTAGCCGCAAAGACCACCTCTGAGCGGTCGTCGGCAATGTCTACACACAAGCTGGAAAGCTGGGGGCGAAGTTCGTCTATCTGAACAAACTTATCAGCAGTATCTATAACAGAATGGAACAACTGAAAAGGCAGGCAAATAATTGTTGATGCCTCACTCTTGGGCAATAGCATCTGAGGGTATTCGTTGCCCGAGAAATAAGCCATTTTAGCCTTGCCCGACTTAACGTTGTCGCCACTGCCGGTGCAATACTCTACAGTGAACGACGATCCACCCTCCTCTATATCAAGAGTGACAACGCAGTCTGGCAGTGTGCCTAACAGCGAACTGAGCATCTTTATAGGTAGCACTATCGGCTTATCAAACTTGCCACCGCACAACGAAATGGGCGCCGGGATGGTGAGCTGTGCTTCTGCTGTAGATGACGTAAGAAAGAACAGACCGCTTTCGTTGCAGGTCAGCAGCACATTGTCGAAAATGGCAATGGGATTTTTAGAGCCGATACACTTTGCCGACTTGTTAAGGGCAGCGTGCAGGGCTTTGGATGATAGGGCTTGTAACTTCATAAGTTTTGAATTTTGAAATTTGAGTTTTGAATTATGCGCGTTGCGCATTTTGAATTAGAACGGCAGATCGCCTACGTCGGCATCGGTATAGCCTGCGAGTGGGTCAGTATTCTCGGCTGGCGCCACATATCCGGTAGCTGCTCCTGCTACGCCTACATTCGGTGTGGCGTATGGTGAAGGTTGCTGTGTTGTCTGTGGCTGGTAGAGCATAGCCAGTCGCTTATTCATTCGCTGGCGGATAGCCTTGAAGAGGTGAGTATTCTCGTCGGTGGGGTCTTGGTTTACAATCTCGGGGTCGCGTTCTTTGTTGGCTTCCTTCACTTGCTCTACGAGCTTCGGAAACTTCCGTACAATGTCCTTGATATAGTCAACCGAAAACGACATCTGCATTTCGTGTGTCGGTACGGTCACGTTGCTGTCGCCACGCTCCAAAGCAGCCTGGCGCACCTTAGCCTTGTACTGCTCGTTGAGTGGCCAGATGTTTACACGCAACTTAGCCAATGTGCGAGTAGGGTCTTTAGGAGCCTGCTCCACTTTAATTTCGTTCAAGCCTGCCGGAATGCAGACATATACACGCTCAGGGTTTTTCGAGTCGATACCCTTGAACACCTGCGCTCCATTTAAGGAGAGCAAGTCGATGTTGCCGTTGTAACTTGCCATTTTGTTTTTGTTGTTTTTTATTTGTTTACTGTTTTCTGTTTAATATAGTCTCGCTCTGCTGTCGCTCATGTCGTCCATCGTGCGCACCTTATACCACTTCTTTATGCGGTTCTTTGGTGCATATACCTTTGACACGCTTATAAAGTTGCCGCAAGCAAGGTGAAACGGACTGATATTGCCGCCGAACAGAGGTGAGCTTTTCTCTCTGCAACCGCATTTTATATGGTCGTAAGAGATGCAGTTTTCGCACTTGGGGGGGTGAATGTTCGCATAGCGTATTATTTTATTTGAATTTTGCTTTAGGAAAAGAATGGCGTACCACTTCAAAACACTCTATTTTTTCAATGTCGTCAACAGAATAACTCTCGGCGCAATATTCATCGAAGTACTTGTGGGGTTCTTTTCCTATGGGATAGTCTGTGATAGATTTCCCTTCAGCATCAATCTTATCATAATCTATATAGCGACCTTTACATTGTGTAAACTTATCAATGTTTTTAGGTGTGAACACTAACAGAGCATCAGAAGTGACGATTCCCTTCAGTCGTCTAAGATCCTTTTTAGCCTGTTCCATGTCACCAATTCCAAAACAGAATCCTTTTGCCGTACTTGCTGTACCACGAAGTTTGCTGTGGTCAGTAGTATTTTTCAATATCTCTCGATGAAACAACTTGGCTATCTCAAAAGAAGACATGTAACGGTATAATTTCATACTCTATATTTTGTTTAAAATTCTACATCTATATTCTCTATATAAGAACCTATAGGTTTTACTACCAAGAACCCAAAAATCTTTTCAGTGGATTCATCAGAACGGCATATTCTCCTCATTTACATCCGGCACAACAGCCGTAGCTGTCGTAGCTGCCACAGATGGAGTCATACGCCTACCCTGCTTGCGTGTCTTGTTGTTCTCCCAACGTTCCTTCTCTTCATCAGTGAGTTGAACGATATTGCCGTCATCGTCGCGGTATGGCAGCGGGTCGGGCTGCTCGGCATATTGCTTTGCTATGCGCTTTAGCTCGCGGTAGTCCTTCGGTATCGCATCCTTGCCAGGACGGAAGAAGAAGAACACATGCTTGGAGGTCTGCATATAGCGGATAAACTTCGGCTCGATGGTATTGTCATTCTCCCACTCACGACCGGTAAAGTATTCCTGCGTAACCCATGCCTGGAGCTTAAAGCATTTGCGCTGCTTGTCACTCTCGTTCTCGAAGAGATGCTTAGGATTGCACGCTATCGACATGTTTTCGCAATAGTCGTATATCTTCTTCTTGAAGGTAGCACGGCTATACTCCTTGCTCTTACCCTCGGAAGCATCAGCCCAATCGCGCATAAACTCGTTGAACATATCGTCCGTACATATCGGCACACCGTAGACCTCATTGCGAGAGAAGAACCACTCGAAGTAGCGGACAATGCTCTCGGTGAGCTTCTGCACCATCTGGCGGCGACGCACATTGCCTTGCGGTGCAATGGCAAAGGTGTGGTAGTGCATCAAGAACTGCACTGCCAAGGCGCAAAGGTAGATGGTCTGATTGCGGTCGGTATCGGTCAATTTGGCGGGGTCGGTATCAAAACGCTTCATAATGTCGGATGGTGATCGTGCCGGCTGTCGCTTTTGAGGATTCTCGCGAGCAAAACGGTCGGAGAAACTAACCAGTGGAAAACGACCTATAGTAGAGGGGTCGTCGTCGCTCAACGGACTGTTGCTTGTTATGACGTGCATCGGTGAGTCTTCCATCTTCAGACTGACGGGGTCGCCAAATTTCTTTTCAACCTTCGTACCTTTGGTTATCTTGTTGTAGAAGTATTTGAGCGGAAAGCTCTTCTGCTTGTCCTCCCAGTGTACTACACGATATTTGCCAGGATATGTGAGCAAGTCGGAAAGACAGAACTTTGCATCGACAATGGTAAGGAAGTCTTTCATATCCACACTGAACACATTGACAGCCGAACCAACCACGAGGTCTACCAATACCGACTTACCGCTACCACCAGAGGCTTGCTTCTCGTCGGCGATATTATCCTCAAGAAGATAAGGACAGACGTTCTGCATCCCTTCCAATGAACGATAACAAAGCCTGCCTATGCCCGAAAGCATATTGGCAAAATGGGCGTTCATTACAGCTCGCTCGTCCTCAGTAAGTTCTTCTTTACTACGCTGTACGTCTCGTTCTCGCTCCCAAAGGGTGTTTGAGAAGCCGCGCACTATGCGCAGAATAGGCCAAAGGTCTTTTTCTTGCTGTCCTTGCCAGTTGACATCCCAACGATATGTCTGCGCCCATTCCATAAGGTCGCCACGCATCTGCTTTATCTCGTCGTAGGTGAACACTGGCGACCCGTCCTCATTCTGCATTTTCTCCTTCTTGTCTATCGCTTCAAGTCGATCGCGGTATTCCTGACGCTCGGTGATGGTGAACGGTGTCTTGAACACCCGCATCGTGAAGTCATACGGCTTCTTGGCAAGCGAGGGGATAAAGAAGTTGATGTCGTCATACGACACCGTGCGGATGCTGTCGGGCGTTATCTTCAGTGCCACATTGTTGAAGTAGAAGTACTCCGTCTTTGCATCGAAGGCATCGGCAAAGTTAATCACCATACTCTGCAAACCTCCGGCAGACTTCTCCGTGAAGGTCTTATCCACCATATTGGCACAGTCGGACATCAAACGCCGCTCGTTGTCGCTATGCCGCCATGTCTGTTCTATATATTCCAAAAGCATTGTCTTTGCTGCCTGGATAATACTCTTTGCGTCGATATATTCCACAAAGCATTTATTCAGGTGGATATACTGTCCTACGAGGTCGGTGCTCTCGGGGTCTATCATGCGATAATATCCGTGAGCGGTCATAAAGAGCCACAATCGCGTAGGCGACACCTTGCAGGTAGGTGGCTTTGGCTTTCCGCTTCGAGGGTCACGCGGATATTCTATCTCGAAAGGTTCCGTGTTCCTGGCTCCACGCAATCGGGAATAGAGCGGAAGGCGAAGGTCATGGTCGAACCGGAAGTTCTCCTCCGCGTTCATGGTGTACGTCAGCAGATAATCGCGCACGCTTCGGGGAGAGCAGCCATATAGCCTTTGCCAGCGTCGGCAATAGCGCGATCGGAAACCTTCTGGCAGCATTGCATAATACAATGAGCTGAACTTGGTGCATATAGCTCCGCAGTCGCGCTGTGAGGCAATGTCGTTAGGGTATAGAATAATGACGTGCTCGGCAAAGCGGTTCATCTTCTGATATTGTACGCCGCTAAAATCAAGATTCTCCCGTTTCCACTCGCCACGCTCTATGTACCAGAAGTTTCTCCGTCCGATGGAGAACGCCACGTGATACCAACAGAAGTCTTGGAAGTGATGGTCTTCCGTCTTGTCAAGACGCAAGGAACGCATGGCATAATACACACTCAATGCGTCTTCGGGTGTACGACAAAAGACAATGTTGCGAGCCTTTATCTCGGCGGTAGGGATTTTTACGTCCACCTTCTTGAACGTACCTTTCGGTACTCCGTCCTTAGTCTCGTTCTCCTCCCAAACCTCCTTGGTCTCGGTATATTTTTCTTCGGGGGCGTACTTGGCGATGGCAGCATGAACAGCTGTATTGTCGCTCTTGCGATTATCCATCGCATAAACAAACACGTTGTCGCCCATGAGCCACTTGCTCACCTTTCTCACGCTGTGCTCCTCGGCGGTAGAGAACACTATCGGCTCACTCCCTGCCATTGCCGGGCGGAAGAAACATCCGTAAGAGTTCTGCGGACCTATCTCCTGTGAGGCGAAGCATACGAACAACGGATTCCACGGCGTACCGTGGATAATCTCGCTCACATGCTGACCGTCGCGTATTACGTCGGGCAGCGTGACACTCAACAGAGAGTAGATGCGGAAGTCCTTGTTGAGCATGTCGGGCGTAAACGTACTGCCAAAGCCGAAACGAGGCAATCCTTTGTCGAGCGTCACCTCACACCCAAGGGCTGCAAGCTCTTGTGGCGAGAAGTCGGTCTTCGGCATGAAAGAGAATGTCTCGATGGTCTGCTGTGCCTGAGTACGGTAGTCCATCTTGGCAAACACCTCTGGGAAGGCACGCCGCACCTCGTCGGTATCGCCATACACATCCCTTACAAGTCTTTGGCATATGCGCTGAAGACTATATCCGTGCATTGGAATATTCATCTTGGCTGCGTACAACTCGATGGCTCCGTAGCCGGTCTTGCCCGTGCGGGTGCATTTCCACTTCACGGCACCATGCTCTGCCATTCGGTTGTCGTCAACACCCACGCCCGAATAAAGTCCACCTCGCTCATTTTCATAAATAATGAAGTGGGGTGTCTGCTTGGCATCGACATCCGCGTCCTGCCCCTTTTGGCAGATAGGGCAGAAACATGCGGTCTGACCCTCGATGCGCTGCTCGTTGGCGGGCTTCACGAGAAGGTGCAGGTCGATATTGGCAAGACGATTTATGATAGGATGAAAGAACATGATTGCTGTTATTATTAAAGATAAGGACAGCGATGAAATGCCAAACTTTTCGGTATTACCAGAATCCGAGGCTCTTGTGTTCACCCTGATAAAACTTACTTATAGGAGGGCGTTGCCGCTACCTCATTCTCCATGCTGTCCTTTATTCTTTCTGTTTTTACATTTGTTTTTTACTATAAGTTCAGAAACGTTTCCGTGCGGAAGTGTCGGATGGTGCAGTTAGCCAAGTTCTTCATGCAGTTAATCAGCATCCGCACGAACTCCTTAAACGAAATGACGCTCTCATTAAGATCTATTATCTCCACAGCCACACGCCAATAACACTTGCCGTTTCTCACTCGGCAGGAATGCTCGTTCCTTACTATTATATTCCCTACATTGCCCTGCATCATCGTGAACAACTTCTGACACACATCCTTCACTAAGGCGAATGGAGCATGGAAAAGCAGTACTTTGTTGTCGCTGTCATAGTCGCGCACGGTCTCCGTATAGGCTATGCGGTGTAGATATTCCCGATGCGTAGGCCGTCCTTGCCTTTTGTTCCGGCGATTAGGGATGTAAGGGCAATTCAGATACTCATGGTTAGGCATTTCTATTCAATATATTTCAAACAAGCCAACTTTCGCATCATCTGCCATGTGGAATAGATGCTGCGCTTGCAGTCAAATACAGGGTCGTGTTCCGCACCTTTATCAATGTCCTTATAATCCTCAACAAGGTCGTATGCCTTACTCGGATGATAGAACTCTCCACGGGCATTACATATCAAGCGAGCCGCCTCGTAGATAAACGTGCGATGGTCGCGGAAGTTGGTGTAATGCACGGGAACTTCTAAGCCCAACTTATAGCAGATATTACGCAAGATAGCAATATCAAAATCTGAACCTTGAGCCCAAAGACACAAGTCCTGATTGTGCAACGCTTCTTTGATTTCTTTAACCCATCCAAAGAGGTTACTCACAACAGTCTCTATAGGCGAACATGGTGTAGCGTCATCATCACTGTCAAGAACTGCCGCTTTTGCTCCTTCGCTCTTCTGCTTCCACCAATCGGCTGTCTCTTCATCGAAAGTAAAACCCTCGATGAACATTCCCCGAAGGTCTACATGAGCCGAGAATGTAGGATATTTAACAGTACTATTGCCACCATAAAAAGGTGATTTATCTCCATCACGATTCCAGACTACTGCCCCGACACTCATCACGGCAGCTGTAGGTGCAAGTGCACAGGTCTCAAAATCTAAAGTAACATCTATCATTTTATTTAGTAGGTTTTAGGTTAAACTGGAAAAGACAATTCTTAATACCATTAGACTCCCATTCCTTCCAATTGTCAGTGGTAAAACGCTTGATAACTGTGCCGGTGCTCATACCGCGCTCATCCATGAAGTCGAAGAACTTTTTACAAAGTCCAGTATTAGCACGTCTCAGACATTCGTAGAAAGCACCAACCTTATCACTCTTTGCTAAGGTATAGAGATACCCCTTGTCGCCCTTATCGGCTCCTTGCTCTTCGTCTCCGGCATACGACAATAATAGCTCGGCTACTTCCGGCATAGCTAAAAATTGTTTTTTACATTCGTTAATGCCGATGATTTCCCAAACAGAAAAACCGTTCTTAAAGAAACGCAGATAAAAAGTGGCTACGGAGAAGCCTTTTGCCTGCATAAAATCAGACAACGATTTCTTTTCTTCCACTGAAATATCTTTAGCGTTCAAAGATTGCAATGGTGTTGTTATTTTCTCGATATTTTCCTTTGTCATTTTTCAGTTATTCACTATATTTGTTGCAAATTTAAGAATTAAAATATAAATAACAATAGCTTAGCTACTTTAATTTTTCAGTATTTATCTTTTTTAACGATTTGAGTGTCATTTTTAAATAATTCAGTTATGAAGTACCAATACAATTATTCGTTTCTCAACAGATGGATGGAGGCCAACGGCAGGATAAACATCAACACCATCCTGCAAGCCATCGGATCAACATCTAACAACAGTCTGCGTCTATGGGAGCAAGGCAGATGTCCCATGCCAGTATCAAGCATTCTGCGCTTCTGCAACACCTTTCAAGTGCCTATCTCAGCTTTCTTTTACGACAAAGATAGCGACCCAACGGGAAACTCAATGTACGTACAACCACAAGAAGGTGACATATTCGCTCCTGACGGCGGCTATGTTACAGAGCGTAAAGCTGGCAGTCGTGCGCTTCTCGACCCGTTAGACGTGCAGCTAATTCCGTCCGTCGTACCAGGAATTGTTGATTCTGATAAAAAAGAGTGCAGCGGTACGGACAATTCCTCCTCTATATGTGTCCAAACGCACGATACGGGGCAAGGAGAGATGATCGTAGTAGGCAATGTTAGCGACCAAAATATGAAAGCACTGCTCGACCTCGAAGCTAAACGCATGAAGAGCGAAGAGCGTCATAGCGAGGAACGCGCACGTCTGCTCGATGTGATTGCAGAACAACAAAAGCAAATCGCTAATCTCACTCGTATGCTCAACGAAGCAAAAAACTACAAAAATATGAGCATGGATGATGGTTATATGGTTGCCGACCGTCCTACACAAGACTGACAAAAAAGCGTTACCTATCCTCACGGACGGGTAACGCACAAAAATATAAACTAAAAACTAATTATTAACCACTTATTATCTACTACTTACTATTTATTTTCGTTCGTTTATCGCTGCCATCTTGCGACGATAAAACTCTTTTTCCTCTATCTGGATAAGTGTCATGTCGGCACTTACATACGGAACGTCGGCATACCAGTAGCCTTGATGCAGGAACACGATGGGCGTGCTATTTCCAAACGTCATGGGCAAAGGCAGGTTGTCTTTCGTGCGCTTCGGCTGAAGGTTAAGTATGCAAAACAGCTCTGCCTCACTCACGACTGGCAGGGCATTCATCTCTTTTTCCAAGTCGGTGCCTTCAATGGGGAAGAAAAACACACGACCATCGGGCGACACTTCCTTATCCCAACCGTCACGTCCAGTGGTGTCGGCAAACTCCACGGCTCCTACTCCACCTGCCATGCCTTCAGGCGACTCGTAATAGTGCTCTGCTCCATGTTTTTTAGCCCAATCAAGAGCCTTCTGCTCGGCTTCCTGGCAGCGGTTCATAAACTTCTGAATGTCGCTACCTACATTAGACGTAGCCGACACCTTGTAATAATAATGAGGTTTCTTCATATATTCTTAATTCAAAATTGACAATTCAAAATCGGCTTTGCCGATAATTCAAAATTCAAAAACAAAAATCACCTTAGCGCAACGTAGATGACAGGCTCTCCACATTCATCATCCTTCATCTTAAAGCCTCTCACAGCCAACTCCTGAAGGTACAATGCCAACGGATCACCCAACGGACATACTACTGCCTTGAAGTACGTACGAAGCTGATAGTCGGTGAACATGTCGCAGTCTTCACGCCAATGGTCGAGCGGCTTGTATTTTTCGCAAAAGGCTTCTATCTTGGCAGGGATAACAAAGTCTTGTAAGGTGACTTCCGGCTGCTCGGTATTCTCTATTATGTCTTGTTTCTTTCTACTCATAAGTTCCTATGCTTTATTCTTTTTACTATAAAACGAGGTATTAAAACAAAGAACAAGAGAAGAAACACTGAAAACAAACAGAGCAAGCTGCCACCATTCTGACGTAGACTTTATATTCTTTGTGTTCTTCTCCTTCACCACATTCGTGCTATCCTTCTTTGCCCAGTGGGTACCCGCGTTCAGTCTGTTACTCAACACTAAGCTATCTATTACGTGCTGCATCCGCGTCATTATCTCTTCCTGATGCTTCAGTCGTGCCTCGTATGTGGCATTGCGCTCATAGTCGCCCTTGCGGTGTACGGTTCGATCGGTGGTGGTGGTCTTGTTGCCTTGGGCATCCGTACTCTCAGTCACTCGCTCAGTGATAGTTTCTTCGTTACTACCCTTGTCGGTCATAGTGCCAGATGTATGATTCTCGTCCGTAACTCTAACGGCGCTGCTGTCCGTCGTCGTCTCCGACTTCACCACGCTGTCCTTAACGATAGTTACGTCACTATCACGCCGTTGCTCACTACTCCCCTGCTCCACCTTTCTTGAGGCGGCGCAGCTCATTAACGTGATTACAGCCATAAGCCATAATGTAATGATTTTGATTTTTCCCATATATTTATGTCTTGTTGGTTTCTGCGTGCAAAAATAAAAAAAGTCGCCGACACAAACAGGACATACTAAAAACACCGCCTACCTTTGGGAATGGGTAAGCGGTGTAAAACTATTTATGAAGTTTTTTATAATCCAAACAGACCTTTTTACGTTTATTGCCCTTAAAGCAATAGCCAAGTAATTGGCTAAACTTACCTTGTAGTACATTGCTCTCCAATAGATTCTCTATGGCTATCACCTGCTCCTGAGTCGCAATAATCCGGACAGTCTTGCCGTCATAATCATCAAGCGTCACTTTTTTCAACAAGTCCGACATCTCACTACCCAGCCACTCGCCTGTTTCGCCGTCAAGCATGGTCAAAAGCTTCTGCCACTCCTTTTCTCCCGGTTTCGGCTTCACTTCCTCAACATCAGCAAAGAGATTGAGCTGTTGTCTTTGTTGCACTGCTTGTTGCATTTGCCCGATGGTGTCATAGATTGTAAACTCTATATGTGCAGGATTACCAACTTTGCGCTTGCCGTTATAGATAGGTTCATACGACACACAAACATCAAGCAATCCGTCTTTTCGCAAGCGATTGATGTCGTTGATGCTTGTCTCAATGACATTCTTCTTAAACTGAGAGAACTTAGGATAAGCCTCTTTCTTCTCTTTTCCGTCTTTTCGTGGTCGTCCAGACCTTTCGTCTGTGCCTTCGGTAATCTTGCCCAGCATACCCAAATATGTCTTTATTTCTAATACCGTCAAGCGTACAACCCGATGCTTCCAGTGCTCTGATTTCTTATGCAGATAATAATACATCATGGGCATACGCTCAATCTGTCCTATTCGTGCTATATCAGCAGGATGGCGCACATACCCCTGACTCATGTCAAACACATAGTCCACGACCTCGGGATTCAGTCTGAAAGACACGCCTGTACCACCTTCAAAAGAAATATTGGCGTGCGTGAAGATATTAAAAGCCTTGACGGAAGCCTTGCCGTCGCTGTCCTCACTGGGAGCATCAACGGTTAGGTTTAGAACTTCCTGGACGGCTGCACGCGCTACATTATAGTTGGCTATATCCACACCTAACTCAGCATACGACATAACAAACTCCGGCATACCGTTGTTCTTTTCTGCTTCGGAAAAAAGAGGACGCGGCACCTTCGGGTCATTTCGTAATTCACTTCCAAAGAAATGACGCACATAACCCTGTAGGTGCTCGCTGACCTTAGTCAATACCGTTTGCTGAAGCAATGACAGGTTCTTGGAGAACTTTGTGTAAGCAAAGGGGGTACTGATATATTGTTGCGGTAGATGTTTTTCTCTTTCCATAATAGATGCTTTTACGTGATTTTGGTAAAGAATTCATAATGTTTTTTACCTCAACCGCCCTTTTTAGGGGTATTTGGTCATAATGTTTTTTACCTCGCAATCTTTCTAACTGCTTAATATATAGGAGTATAAGTGCATTTTTGTCTTTCCTAAATAAAACAAACAAAGTATTTTATTATGTTTATTTTAAATAATAGGTAAAAAACATTATGACCTTTTCACCTCCTAATCCCCTTTTAAGGTAAAAAACATTATGACCTTTTTCACCAAGGTAAAAAACTTTAGTAGGATTTTACCTTACATATTACAAGTCCTCGTTGAATATCGCCTCGCATTTTTCAAAGTTGTCCATATCGGTGTACATCAGACAAATAGAAATTCCATGCCCGGAGCTGGACGTTTTCAATGATTGAAGAATAAAACCAATGCTGTTGTCACCTGTTTCGTCAGGAATATTAAACGCCAGTCCAATAACATCGCCATCTGGACCTATGTTTTCCTCGGGCTTGGTGTTAGGATATTTCTGTTGTAAGCTCTCGGTTAAATTCAAGAAAGGGATATGAGCAGACTCTACAGTTGGATACTGCATTTCAACCGCAGCACTGAACACCATTTTGCTTTTAGGATTATAAGCAACATTAATCGTAGCGTTCTCACCCATAAACGTGCCGTTAAAGACTCTACAGCCTTGCCCAGCAGTTCTCGACTTCGCTGCATCGTATGTCACACCCTTAGCCTTCAGCTTCAAGGCGAAGTTGTCCACCGTTCCGTCTAATGGTATTCCCATAAATTTCAAATGCTGCTGTGCGCTTGCTGCCATACAGAAGCAGAATACGAACAATACTGATATAATCTTCTTCACAATAGATTAGTTTTAGATTTTACATTTTGTTTCTGTCCAAAAACTCAATCACAGCCTGTAGCGCCAAATCCTTGATAGGCACGCCAGTGCGCATTTTCATCAAGGCGATACGCTCGTAATACTCCATCGGCACGTATATGGTGATGCCATTCTCGGTCTTCTTACCCTTCGGCTTACGCATGTTCGCAGCAATATCGTTGCTGAATGATGTGGTTGCCGGTTGATCTGCTACAGGAGTTATAGTTGTCGATCTCTCGGTCTCAGACGTTTTTGTAGAAACAGTCGACTTTTCAGTCGCCGGAACTTCTGCGGACGAAGCAGTGACAGTATTCGCTGCCGCTTCTCCACTTCCCTTTTTCTCCCTGTTCTCCTGACGCTGCTGTCTACCTGCTTCCAAAATGCGCTCGTTCTCGTCTATAGCGTCTGAATTTTCCAGACCAAAATGCGCAACTCGTTTCTTCATTTCTCTTGCCATACCCTATAATATTAAAAAGTGAAACTGTTGATTATCTCCTTGGTAAAACGCTCATAGTCCTGCCCTACCCTGCAATACGGTGCATAAGCAAAGATGTCTTCTCGCATAGCTTGCGCTTCGACCATCTTCGTGTCGCGGCGCGTATAAGCGTCAAACATATAGTCCTGATACTTTTCGCCGAGATATGCCTTAAACTCCTTTGTGGCGTTGGTCTGGTCGTTGCTCATTACCATCAGCAAGCCACGAATGTCAAGATCGGGATTAAGATCCTCACGTGTTTCCTCGATGGCGTTGATGATTTCGGCAATACCTTTTGTTGCCAACACTTCGAGCTGCACGGGCAACACTACACTCGTAGCGGCTGTGAGAGCATTGTATGTAAGCAACGACATAGCCGGTGGGCAGTCTATAAGCACGTAGTCGAAAGCATCCATGACGGTATTCACGCCTTCGTCTGCCAGTTCGGTGCCTGCTAACTCATTCAGTGGCTTGGCGAGCAATTTACAAAGGGCTTTGCGAGGTAATGCACGCTGATTCAGAAACGGTTCTATGGATATAAGCTGCGACGCAGCTGGCGCGAGGTAAATTCCCTCACGTACCTGATAAACGGGCAAATTGCTTTGCTGTACCAATGCGTCGTAAACGGTAGGCTTACCTGCGTTCTGAGTCTCGCTCCATCCGAAGAGGAACGAGGCACACGCCTGCGGGTCAAGGTCGATAATGAGCACACGCGGCAAGCGTTTGCGTCCATCGGCATCCACTCCGAATTTTCCTTTACCAAAACGGCGCAATCCGGTCGCTAAACTCTGCACCGTTGTTGTTTTTCCTACACCGCCTTTGTGGTTTACAAAGGCAAGCACTTCTCTAAGTCTTTCCATCTTCTATAAAGTATATTTTAAAATTGATGATACTATTCAAATATACAGAACACGTATAATCTGTAATACGTTGCAAATTTAAGAATTATAATTGAAACAAACAAATATCCATGCACATTTATTTATTTATATGTTGCTTTATTTATTTGTTTATTTATTGCTTAATTTGTTTATAAGTGTATTTGTTTGTGTATTGCTTTGTTAGTTGATTAATTTGTTAGTTACTTTGTTTATTAATGTATATATGTATTTATGTGTGTGTGTGTTTGTGTATGGATGTGTTTGTGTGTTTATTATTTTGTGTCTCTGTGGAAATGTGTATTTATGTATTTCTGCACTTCCATATTTCCACAAAAACACAACTCACTTCTTTGCAACATCTCCCATCATCGGCAGAAAAAATAGGGCGGCTCCGGCGAATGCTACCACAACTACGAACATTGACGCTGACATGAGTACAGCAAGCGCACCGGCGAATACCTTCTTTACGCTCAGTTTGCCATCCTTTCTCCTTGCCGACGTGTCTTCACGTTCCTCTCGCAGCGTCGGCTCGCCTACCTGCGGATAATTACGCTTACGTTTCGGCTTCGGCTGAGGTATAGGCTCCGACTCTGCTTCCGGCTCCCGATCCTGATAAATATCCGGCTCTATAACGTGAGGCTCCGGATGATGAACAAATCCCGATTCGTCTATAACAAAAGGCTCCTCGTCAATAGCAATAGATTCTTCCTCAATGATAGGCTTTTCCTCAATGATAAGGTTCTCATCAATAGCCGGTTCGTCTTCAATCTTTCTATCCACACACACGATAACATCGCCGTGCAAACTGACCTCTATCTTGCAACCTGCCACAAGGTCTTTCTGGAGGAACGTGCGCTCGCTTCCGCAGTTGGCATGGGCGAAACGGTGTCCGTTCATTTCCACCTCGTCAAAGTCGGCTACATACGTCACCTTGCCAGTCTTTTCGCCTACCGTAGTATGGTGTCCGCGATATGTGGTTACGGCCTTAAACACCGGTCGAAACTTAAAAGCGCAATTATACTTTGCGTCATGATCGGTCTGTCCTATACGGTCGTAATAGTCGTAGTTGTCGAACTTGAACACAAGACCGTCGGTAGGGTAGGGCAGCGACTCACGCTCCACCTCGGCAGAGCACACGATGTTCTCAATGTCCTGCTCCAGTTCGGCATCCGTTTTCTCAAGATTGAGAGCCGACACGAAGCCCGAAGTCTTAAAGCCATTACGCTCAAGAGCCTGCATAGCAGCCGTGTGTCTTATCACGCCGTCCATAATGAGGCGGAAGGGATGAAACTCCAGACGCTTGCACTCGTCCTTTACAGCCACTTTCTTCGCCATGATGCCGTTACTCGTAGAACGGGGCGATTTGCCAGCCTTGCTATAACGGGCAAACTCCTCAAGCGAGATGATCACCTCACCTCTCACCTCCACTCGGTCGTACTGGCTCCATACGTCCACCTGGGCAGGCACGCCTTGAACATGCTTTATATGTACCAGGCAGTCGATGCCGTACAACTCTTTGCCATGTCCGTAGGTAGCTTCCGAGAGCGAGCCGCGGCGATACACAAGACTCACGGTCTCGCCGTCGAACTTCCACTCTATATCTACCTTCGCGCCCTGACTGCTGATATTGGCAGTGCGCTGCTGCGCTCTCAGGTATTTCACTACCGATTTGGCATCATGCAGCTTCTTCATCGAGAGGCACGCCGTGCGACGCGCAACAGTGCGCTTGCCGTTGCCGTTCTCGCTGTAGCACTGCTGAGTAGGTGAGTCCTTCAGTATCTCATCCGGATGCGCATCTTCATATTCCTGCAAAGCAAAGTAAAGAGCGTCGTATTCCTCGTCGCTTATAGAGGGGGCGTTCTGTGCAAAGTACTTATAATCATGCACCTTTACTTCGTCCACCAAAGCGCAATAATCCTCAAAATTCTTAATTTTAGCCATATTCTGTAAAGTATAAAAAGTTGTTGTTATATTAATTCTCGTCCTCGTCAGGGATAGAGTCTTCGTTGTCGTGCCAGAAGTGAGAGTACTGTACCATGTCGATTGCAGTAATCAGATTGTCGCCAGGGTAAAGCTCTTGATCGAGTTCCATGTATAGACACATTTTTCGTCCCGATTTGAAATTGACTTGTACGCACTCTTTTTCATCTTCATCGTCTTTACTTGACCATGATTCATAGCTCTCGACCTCTCGCGCGTCAAACACAACATTCTTTCTGTCGTTGTTGCCTTCAAGATCAAACATCTCTGCATGAATAAACGGATAAACTTTCTTTGTTGCCATAATAATTCGTTTTTATTGTTGTTATTACTTCTGTTCAGGCGCCACCGACATAATAGCGTGAATGGTGTCCGTGATGTATTTTCCACCACCGTGCGCCATTATCCACTCATGCACATCGTCAGTCACTACGTATTGTCGTCTCTTGCCACCGATGGCAGGCCTGCCTGCCGATTTCGTTGTTTTACTGTTTTCTGCCATAGTCTATAACGTTATAAGTCAAAACACAACACTTAAAGATTCTTTATGTCCTCGTATGCCGACTTTATAGACGCAATAGCATCGCGCAGAGCGTAATACTCGGCTTGCACCGATTTTCCGTCGTCGTCTGTCAGTTCTGGATTAAACTGTCGCTGAATATCCAGCAGGACATTCCATGTATGGCAAATGTTGCTCGAAGCCTCATAGAGCTGCTCCTTTAAATGTTCTTTTTTCATATTTTCTAAATTTTTGTTAATAATACAGCAAATACTCTTTCTGTGTCGTTTTAATTTTGGCTGAATGTTTTTATTTCTGGGAATCGACCCAACCACCATGTTTAGGCAGAGCTTCTATAATGAGACCTTTCAGATCCTTCACGCCGTACTCTTTGCACAGCCAATCCTCAAGGTCATCCCAGTGTTGCCAGTCTCTTATCGCGCCCGTCTGCACATCGCGCAGACGGAGCGTTACAAAAAGATAGTCGTGTATTACATCTATTATTTCGTACATGACGTTACGATTCTTCTTCAATATCCTCGTCGGTTCCCTTCAACTCCTCCGGCAACCATGCCGGCCACCAAGTCACGTCCATTGCCCATTGTATCATGTCTCCTTGGTCCTTCTTGTAGTTCCAGAACACGTGCAGCATCTTGAACACTTCCCATGCCTCGCTATCCGTCAGCTCCGACAACACGCCCTTCAGATTTTCCTCCTCGGCTGCTGTCAGATCCACGTTCTTCTCGAGCTCTGCCCAGTCGCACACCTCAGCAAACAACATGCAGGCAGCGTGCTCCGCATCCATATCCGACAACATCAGGCTGTTGGTAGCTGATGCCATAGCCAACCAATATTTTTCGTTAGACAGCTTCCATATTGCCGAGCGTCGAGCCTTCCAGTCGCTAAGAGCCACCTCCACATGGTTCTCTGCTATCCAGTCGCCTATCTCGCGCATGATACGTGCCATTCTCGGAGCGTCGCCATACGTGAACTCGGTTAGCAGCTTCACCTCCTGACTCTCATTAAACAAACCTTCACGGAACTCAATCGCTACTCCGTTCTCATTGTCCGTCACCGTCCACATCAAGACTTTGCCCGATGTCAACTCAAATCTTTCTTTTGCCATAATATTTTTTTTACTCTTTTACTTTTCAATCATTCTCAGCTCTGCGCCCAGTGCGCCCGCTATCTTGTTCAGCACGTCGATATTCACGGCGTACTTGCCGGCTTCAACGCTGCGGACGTTAGCTGTGGTGATGCCCGCAATCTGAGCGAGCTGCTCCAGCTCCCAGCCCTGGGCGGTGCGCATCGCACGGATGCTCTCGCCCATGGCCTTACGCTGATCATAAATTATTTGGTCTTTTTCCATATTGCCTATATTGTGGTTACTTTATCTGACTTAACCGTGTTGTCGAGGGCTTAGGTGTTTACCAAATTTCTTCTGCTTCAAACTCCACGTTACCATCCCAGTCGAAGGAATCCGTGTTCTCTTCATCCTCAGGAGAAAGATAATAGTATGCCGTCAGTTTCCAACCGCCAACCTTTACCGGGTCACCTGCATACTCAGCCTTGCCAATATGTGAAGGAACCTCGTAAGATGGATACATGACTCTACTGGTAGGCTCTGCGTTTGTTTTCATCGCCTTGTTGACGGTATCCTCGCCAAACTTATCAATAGCTTCTTCTTTGCTTAACTTCTTCATAATATTTCGCTTACCGTGATGCGTAGGGCTGAATAGATTTAATTCTCCCAAATAGCAAGAAGCCTGTTGGCATACTCTATTGCGTGATTATATTTTACTTCTGGCAGATGTACAGATTTATCGCCATTCCAAGCCTCCTTCCATATTCTATCACATTCTGACGAAGGCATAAATTCAAAATCATACCCTGCCAACTCTTCATGAATCGAACTGATTACGCTGTCAATACTTGCATACCGGCGATTCTGATTCCAGTCTTGGCTATCACATCCGTCATCCAACATGTCATCTAAGCCGTAGAGCGATTTCAAACGCTCGATAATACTATTAACTACTTGTATCGCTTCTTGGCGTGTCTTTATTATCATATTCTTCCGCTTAACCGTGTTGCGTAGGGCTTAATATTCGATTTATTAAAATTTTTGTGATTACACCCAGCCTCCATAACGAGGCAGATCCTTCAATACAACGCCCTTCAAGTTCTTCACTCCGTATTCCTCGCAAAGCCACTCCTCCAGGTCGTCCCAATACTTCCAGTCTCTTGTTTCGCCCGTCTGAACTTCGCGCAGACGGAGCGTAACAAATAGATAGTCGCGCAGAACATCAGTTATCTCGTACATGTTTACTCAAGATTATTCCTCATCCTTATCATCATAAGAATTATGATAATCGTCATCATCGCTTAACTCTCTTAATTTCTGGTCTATAGCGGTGGTATCTATATCAGGGTAATTGTCTCTAATATATCTTAATACTTCAGAAACGGATGTCTCAAAAAAGATATATGAATCATCAGGCAACTCTGCTGCAATAATATCTGCATCTTCATCTACTGCGCTAATACCGTAAGGAAAATCGAAAACAAAATCATACTTCAAATCAGCAGTATTCTCCATATCGACAAAATAATCAAATTTATTCCAGAACTCGTCTGGAGACTGAATACAGAACTTCTCATATTCGTCATAAGTCATCTTCTTCATATCATTTCCGCTTCACCGTGATGCGATAGGGCTGAATATTATTACTCTACCTCGTCCTCTTCCTCACTGAACCACTCGTTTATCTCCATTCTAACAATGATCTCGTCTATAGACTCCGAGATAAAACCCTTGTCTACCAGCAGCTCGCGCACCTCATCTTCTTCGTCCTTAGTATATACAGAGAAGTCGTCGCGCATCAAGTTCACGCAGCCCTCCTGAGTGAACACTTCCATATTAGAAGGATATACCTTAATATTGGTTGCCATCAACTTGTCAAGCGTGCTGCAAACGTATGCCAGTACAGCCTTCTCTACATACCCGCCACGTTCCGCAACGTCGAGTATCATCTGGTACTCGTCATCGTCACACTCCGACAGATTGCGAACGATGTCGGTATCGTACTCGCCATCCCAATCCAGAATGCCCGTCTCGCTCTCAATCTCGTCACGTCCAGACAGGATGACATTTCCGCCGCCATCCACCAGCTGCCACTCGCTATCAGGCAGAGTTTTGTCATTCTCGTCTTCACTGATAACGAAAGCGTCGCCGAAGCAATCTGATAGACCATTAACGGTGCCTTCATAAGTCTTGTAACCTGCGTTGTGGAATTGTCCGCCACGTCCGATGTGGAAACGTACCTTAAAGTTCTGAGCCTCTTCTAAGATTGTAGTATTCATAATAGTAACGCCGCTTAACGGTTGCCGCCCGATCTTAATGATTAATATTGTTTCTTTTATCTGTTGCAAAGGTAGCAATAATATTCATAACTACCAAATAAATGACGCATAAATTATGCATTAATGCGTATTTTATTATTTTCGGTCGCCCATCCAGGAGCTCGAACCTGGTGCCACGCCTTGCCGTGGTAGGCGTTGCGCTGTGGCTATCCTCACGAACCGCCAGCAGCTAAACAAAAATACTCTGATTATGATTATGCGTTCCCGCCGAAGGGGTCGAACCTTCGCAAAGGGCCGTGCCGGGCGCGAGATGGGGTAGGACTATTATTTGTAAACTTCAATGGTCTCTATTGCCTCGCAGCCAATGTAGCTATTGCAAGCCTTGCCCAACACCGAAATTATCTCCGTATCACTGTCATACCCGATGATGTCATCCTCGTCGCTGTCACCATTCACAAAACTGAAGCACACGTCATTATTTCGCGTCTTTATCACTCCATGCTGAAGGTTGCTCTGTGCAGCCATCAATATTTTTTCAACTGTTGCAAATTTCATATTTTTCTATTTTTTAAAGGTGTATAATATAGTATTATCTAAGCTCGGACATTTCCAAATTTCCGTATATAAGTTTGCTCTGCAAATCATACAAGAAGGTCGTTAAACATTTTCGTTTTTCGTCCTCCATGAAATTCTTGATCTGCTCCTCGCAAGATATGTCCTCGTTTTCATACACAAATAAGCCTTCTTTGATGCCTTTTATAATGGTCTTGAACAGTCGGCGGCAACCGGCTTTAGATGATGCCCAGGTGCCATAAAGTCGGAAGGAAGCGCAAGACTTCCATTCGTCGCAGGTGCTCAATATTATTATTCTTGTCATAATTTTCTAATATTTTAGATAGTATATAATATTATTTTTAAAAACACGATGATGTACCACGAACGAAAACCGAACGGGCGGCGGACGGAAACCGACCGGATAGCGGACGAGAACCGATCAGACGGTGGACGGAGTCCGGTAAGCCGTGATTAGTAAGTTTTCAAACGTTGTATAACATTAGACTCGTACCACACTGCTGCCTGCGCCATCGTGTCCTTCAATGCCTCGATGTACTGCATGTAGTTGTTCTGAGTGATGGTGATATACCGTTCAGGGTGTTGTCCGTCGTGGTCGCCGCTTGTCAGGTGGATGATGCAAAATGTGCGGTCGATGTCGTGATAGGCTACAAAACCTCGCTGCTCCAGAACTGCCACCGTGCGGTCGAAGTCTGCCGGAGTGGTAGGTATCACCTGCAACACGCTCCAGGGATATTCCTGAGCCGTGAGGAGTGTGTGTCCTTTCTGCTCACTAAGCAGAAAAGAATGAATTGTTTTAGATGTTCTCATATAATTAAGCAACTTTTTCTATGTCCTTCATATATGATGTTACACTAATATCTGTACGTATGCGACCGCAAGCCTCGTATTCCAAGCTTTCTGTCTCACCTGTCGCCAAATATTCTGCCTTGACAATATAATAGAGCATACAGAAGAGATAGGCAGGCTGAAAAGTTTCGTCGCTATCGAACAAACGACTGGGCCACTGGTCGATGTCGTTGGATAGATTAGAAAAGAAGCCATCATAGCTTGTGTGGTTTTCCTTTATCCACTTAGCCAGCTGATCGCGGTGTTTTCCTATCTTGGCTATAATAGCATCCTCCGCAGCCTGTGTCAGGCGAATTTTCACGCGACAAGAATCATTTTCGTAATTATAATATCGAGGACTGTGAACCTCTACGAACTCCAGTTCTATATCGTCGCTGATAAACTTCTGCATCCACAATTCCCAAACCTCCGTATATGCTTTGCAGATGTCGTTTTGGTACTGCTTATAGTCGAAGGTAAAATCGACATCCTCCTCCAGATCTTCTTCTACACACTCATAATATATATCATCATCTGGACTCCAGATTGAATCGTAGAATCCAACAAAACTTTGCAATTTACCTACAGTCTCATTAACAAATATCTTTGCCATAATCCTTAGTATTTTTAATGTTCTATAATAGGGGCAAATCGCCCCCGTGATACCTTATTTTTGATTTTCCGCTAATACCGTTCTCACGCTATAATAAGGCGTGTTAAACGGATATTTTACTTCGTTGATATAATACACCACCGTCGGCTCACTCATACGCAATGTGTCGCGACACTCCACACGACCATACATGCCGTGTACCATTAAATTCAAGGCGCACATCTTGCAAGCAATAGGATCGCTATCTTGTGCCACATACTCAAAGCGTCTGCCGGCTGAATGGTCCAGTTCGCTCTTCTCCATATAATGTGCCAGGAGCAAACGTCCACTACCTGCTGCGCAGTCGTTCACCCTGCCGTGGTCGCCGGCTCCCAGGCCGCTGATCTGTGCCATTAAGTCCGACACGCTCTGAGGCGTGAAGAACTGACCCGTCTTCGATGCCTTGCCACGGCTTAGATACATTTCTTCGTACAGTATGCCAAACACGTCAAGCCACTCGCCACGATCCATCGCTTTTGCCACATCGTCGAGCCACTGGAAGGCAAGTCCGGCAAAGTCAGGATTTTTCCGTGTGCAGCTCAAAACGTGCTGGCTATATTCAACGGTGCCAGCCTTAAAAGCGTCAATACTGAAGAACTCCATGAGATAGTCGCAGAAGTCGCTCAGAGCCATTTCCTGCGGTCTGTGATGCTTGTTGGCCTGTTCGGTCAACACGTCGATATATTTCTTCTTGTCCATGATTTTCTGATTTTTAAAATTCTATGCCGTCTTCTTTGCCATGTATGCCTTGATCCAGGCCGTAGGCACTTCTTTGTACTGATAAATGAGCTCACTAATTTTATAGCCCTTTGTCACATTAAGGTGATGAATTTGGTAAAATCGTCCTGCCGCGTTGTTAGCCTTGCGATAGGCGGCTCTTTTTTTCTTGGGACCATAAACGCCAGGGTATTGAGGTATAAGCGCACACAGGTCGCTGTAGGCCTTTATCGCGTCATACAGGTCCATGTGATCCTTCCAAAAAAGAAGATGTCGCTGCGCCTCAAGCGATGGGGCTTCAAGTACCTTGCGAGACGGACGCGAGACAAAGCGGCGTGAGAAACTTTTCTTCAACGCCTGGAACGTCTTTTCTTTTGCCTCGTCAACATTGTCGGCTTCAACCACAAGATTTATTGTGGTGCCATGATATACCACCTTGACAGGGACCTTGGCTGTTCTTCCAATTGGACGATACCAATTTTTTTTATCCACTCCAGCGTTCATACAAGCCTCTTTCAGGCTCTCTATATCTTGTCTTTTCATAATTTCTCAATTTTTTATGTGTTCTATAATAGGGCTGCCCTGCTGTCAGGTGCAGCCCATGATGTTGATTTAGTAGCACCTCCAGAAGTATGAGTGATGGCTATACTGGCTCAATGCGTTCTCCTTTGCGAACTCGCGGATCTCGTAGTCGTAGCCTTCCATTTCCTTCATTATCGCCTCCGCTTTTCGTGCCAGGCGCAGATAGGCTGCATACTTCTTCTTTGATGCCTTCAGTTCCTCGATTTGGGCAAGTCGGCCGTTTTTGTAAAACTCTATAACGGCAACCGCTTTTTCGGCATCCAGACGGTCGCCAGTGTCCCACTGCCAGTCGTTCGGATTCATCTCCTTCTTCTTGCCGGTGTAACGGTTGATGCCGTGGCTCCAGTCAACGGACAATGAGACATTAGGGCGATACTCGATAAAGTCGTAATAGTCGTAGCTATTCAGCTCGAAGCAGTATTCACCGAACGAGCTATAAAAGCCCGTCGCCTCCTTCACTGCATCATGGAAGCGTTTATTAAGCACCTTGCCATCAAACTTTCGGCACACCTGAACAAGTCCGTCCAGGGCCTTAATTTCGAGCTGTCTGCGCTCTATCAATGCGTCAACGTGCTTTCCGTACTCCTTCACCTCGTTGGCCTTCTTGTCGGCTTCATACTTCTTCGCAGCCGCCATAAAGTCCGCCTCCGTGCCGATGCTGTAGGCTTCTTCCTTCATACCACGCTCACGGCTAAACTGGTGATGCAAATCTATATACTTCTGTGCATCCTCCTTTGTGGCGAAAAAGTTTACGAACTCCGTGGTATCTGCCTTCCACAACCAGACCTCGCCATCTTTGCAAATTAGATTTTTTGCTTCAACAAATATCTGATACATAATTTCTCAATTTTTTAGATGTTCTATAATAGGGCTGCCCTGCTGCCAGTCGCAGCCCGTGAATGATGATTAGTAAGACAATACGGCTATACGGTAGTACTCCGTTTCTCCTTCTTCTGAAATGTTGGCTATACACATGTCGCCTGTCGGTGCCTCATAAATATACGAGCTGCCTATAATATCGTACACTGTGAACTCGCCTCGCTGCTGGCTGTGCTCGCCTCCGTTGGCTATACACGTGATGCCGTTGTGATAGCCTCCGGCTGGTGCCGGAAAGTCCCCACCGACCATTCTATCCTGAAGGAAGCGCGACGAGTAGCGGCTCGCCTCCTTGCTTGTCAACTTCAAGGCCTGTGCCAGGAGTCGCTTTGCCTCCTTCCATCGTGCCTCGTTGAACATATCGCGACGCTGTGGTAAATACTGTGTATCGTGAGTAACGTTGAATAATGCTATCTGTGCCATAATCTATAAAATTTTTAAAGTTGGTGATGTTTTGGTCTGCCTATAACAAGGCGTTTAATACTTAATGCAGAGCAATATTGCCACTGCTGCTGCAATAATGTTGTAGCCGACGAACTGCCAGCCGGTGCACTTGATGGGATCGCCGTCTTCGCCATAAAAGCTGTGCTGCGACTGGAGCCACTGGCGAGCCGTTTTAAGAGCTGCCAGGGCGTTTTTTACCGTGCGACTGACGAGTAACACGACGACGGCAAATAAAGCCGTGAGAAGGGCACGTGTACTCGTTGTGCGTGATATTATAATAGTTGGTGCCATGATGATATATTGTTTAAGCGGTTTTCTTATTCAGTTCTTCTACTTCTTGCCAGAGGCGTTTGCCCGTCTGGCTGTAGCCGGCTTCACCGTTGAAGGCGACAAAATCGCAAAACAACTCCTCGTCGCAATACTGTGAGAAAGCAAGCTCAGCCTCATTTTTCAAGTCGTCTATAATAGACTCGATTTTGCGGAGAATGTGTGCAGCGTGAATCTTGCTCATGCCTTTGTTCTCGTACCAATGTCGATCGAATTGTCGCCGCACTTAATAGATACCGTTTTTTCTGAAAATAGAGACGTTGGATAACTGCGATCATTGTCACACTCTTCTATATCGTGCCATCCCTTCGCCTTCAGTTCACAGGCCACATTTTCCTTGTCGGCATCATAATTAGCCTCTGTGTCCAGTTCATCATACATGCCTAAAAGGTTCTGGTCGAGCTCGCGCTCGTCGATTTCTTCCTGTGTGTAATATACAGGCATTCCTAACACAAAATAACGTGAAGCATTTGTTAATGCAAAATTCGGTGTACTCATAATCTGTAAAGTATTTATAAAGTTGGTGATGTTATATGTTTTCTATAATAGGGGAGGCCGGAGCCTCCCTGGTATGGTTAGGCGCAGCGCATGAAATCGTCTAAATAATAGCGGATGCCGTATATAGTAAGGTACGGACGCGATTCGGTTTCAGGATCACGCGGGCAAGTGTATTTGATGCGCTGCCAACGTCGCGCCGTATGCTCGTTTCTGCTGGTGCAGTCGCGCCACAATACCTGTTCCCCGCCATCATCTATAACGATGCAATAGCCCCCATAATTGTTGGTCTGAAGGAAAGCGCAGCCGAACTTGGAAAGCTCGTCGAACTCCTGTTTTTTAGTGATTTTTGCCATAATATGTAAAGTATTAAAGTTGTTATAATTATATTGCATAAGACTTCACGATGATGGCCTTGGCGCACGACTCAACGGAATCAGCCTCCAGGATATAAGCCTTCTTACTCCTGTTATACTGATAGCCCTGTTTTTTCACAGACTTCATAACAATATTTTTCTCGCGATAGTCAACACATGCCGAACCTATATACGTTCGGACTCCGTTCTTGCGGTTGATGGCGTAATGTTCCATTAAATACATTGTTTTCATAATCTTGGTATTTTGTATGTTATTAATTCGGTATTTGGTTTTAACTGATGCAAAGGTATAAACAAAATTTGAAACTTCCAAACAAAAACAAAGAAAAGTTTGTTTTTTTATTAAAAAACTTTGTTTTTGTCTTATTTGTATATTAATAAGGTGAAGTTTTATATAATAATCCGTTTAAATTCATAATATCTGTGATGTTCTATAAGATCTATAACGAGCGGCCTAAAGTGGGCACACTGCAAATACTCTAATATCTGTGATATTTTATAATGTGTGTAATGTGATTGAGTAGGCACAGATAGCCACAGATAGCCACGAGTAGCCCACGAGTAGCCACGGATAGCCACAAGTAGCCACGAGTAGCCCACGGATAGCCACAAGTAGCCACGAGTAGCCACAAGTAGCCCACGGATAGCCACAGATAGCCACAAGTAGCCACGAGTAGCCCACGGATAGCCACAAGTAGCCACAGATAGCCACGAGTAGCCCACGGATAGCCACAGATAGCCACAAGTAGCCCACGGATAGCCACAAGTAGCCACAAATAGCCACGAGTAGCCCACGGATAGCCACAGATAGCCACAAAAAAACGTGCTGCAAATTCGCAGCACGTCAAACAATTAGAACATTTTAAAAAGTTCATTATATGTATTATATTCTAAATCTTTTGCAAGGTATTCAACAAATTCGGCGGCGCGTTTTTTCGTCAAAATTTTGTAGTTATGCAAAATTAAAAATGTTTTTTTTGCAACCGCTTTTATTTGCTGAATTACATTATATATAACACTTTTTATCGCATTTTGAAACTGGTAACGCTCCCAAGTTCTATTATAATAACGTATTTTTACAAAACCGACTTTAAAAGAATCGTTCTTATATAACGTAACCTCATGGCCCCAACTATTTCGAGCGTTCCAAGAATCGCACACAAATGTAAATTTAATACCTTCAATTTCTTTATTGTATATCATAATACTAATTATTAGTTTTTATTTCTGCAATGTTTTTATAAATTCGTCTTTCGCGTTCCATTCTGTTTTTTTCGGATGCTCACACAAAAAAGCAACAACGAATTTTTTGCAATTTTTCAAACAGTCTTTTTTTACTTTTCCAACCAAAAAAACACGTTCACCACATGCACCGCCACGGGGGGCTATATTATTAGAGCCGAACGAAACGCCCAAACGATTCAATACCTGTGCAACTTCATTTGTTTCAACGTGTTTTGTTCTTCTGTTACTGTAACCTGTTTGCGCAATTCCGTTACAAGCAAGTACACAAATATAAGTATATACACGGGAATTTTTACGGATTCCATATTTACGCGGATTCTTTATAAAGCTATGTATTTTTTCAAACTGTTTCATAATAAAAAATATTTGTTAGATGTAAGGACCGGCGGCGCCGGTCCCTGGTTATTAATTATAAATTGATAGGCAAGCCGTTCGTAAGATCAAAAATCGCAATTTGTTTGTTAGCGCGTCCCAATTCTATTGCAGTTTTCAAATCCTCTACAATTACGGTAGCATCAAAATAATACATTTTATTTTCGCGATTGTACCAACCGCCAAAAGCATTTATATTTGGATGTTCACCAACGTATTTAACGACGTTTGCCAAACCTGCAAGGCCAAACGAATTTTGTGTATCGGCAACAGCTACAGCGTACCCTGTCGTAACAGGTTGCAGAGTAACGGCGTTAACTGTGAAACCATCTTTGTTGTTCGTCGCTATTGTTGCAAGCGCAAGTAAGATCGATAATTGCTTTTTGTTCATAATCTTTGTATTTATGTTATTAATTCGGTATTTTAACAGATGCAAAGGTACAAACCAATTTTGAAATTACCAAACAAAAACAAAGAAAAGTTTGTTTTTTTATTAAAAAACTTTGTTTTTTTGTCTTATTTATATATTAAAATGTACTTGTGACTACTTGTGGCTACTCGTGGCTACTCGTGGCTATCTGTGGCTATCTGTGGCTACTTGTGGCTACTCGTTAGCATATATAGAAAGATATAACTAACCGACACCAAGCCAAGGGGGCTCAGTGCGGCGGTTGGTCCTCTCTGAGGTAGAGCCGTTCAAAACAACATCTTCGCTCTAATCCTTAAAAATTTACATAGTTTTATGGGTAGCAACCTACGTTCTGCCAATTTTCTGGAAACCTAAAATACAACGCTTATTTTGGGGACAAATCAGATTAAAACGCTCATTTTTAGTACGTTAAAACAACCGAAAACTATACTAAAAGCACCATATAAATAGGCTAAACTTACACAAAACAAACGAAATACGCACAATGTCCTGTGCATAAAAACAAAATACCTTAACTTTGCGTTATAAACAACACAAAACGCAATATATATGGTAGACATCGAGATAAAGAAAGACGGGCGCAAGGTGGTGCAGCCCTTTGCTCCCGTTACGGAACTGAACATTATGGAGACCGTTCACCGCAAGGGGTTCACCACGCAGCAGGTGGCAGAACGCCTGGGCGTGACGAAGGCTGCCGTGTCGCAAATGACATCGGGCAACCCCACGCTCTCCACCATCTACAAGATAGCATGGGCAATAGGCGTTGACCCTCGCGACTTCTTCTATCGCATGGCTTCCGACGGCACAATCATCGAAGAACCAAAGGTGAGCTTTGAGAAACTGAAGGAGTATGCCGAGCGCGAACGCTTGGGTCCGCTGTTCGCACAGACTCCGCAAGACGCACACAAGGTGTTGGTATGCCCCAACTGCGCCACCGCTTTTCTCGTCACTAACATTCCACGATATGCAGAGGAGAAGAATGACACAAAGATATAGATTGTTCTTCAAACTAATGAATAAAACAAAGGAAATTTTGATTAAACGAACTTTTCTCGCAATTTTCTTTGTTAATTCAAAGTTTGTTTGTATCTTTGCACCACATTTTAATACTTTACAGAACAAAAACTCAAAATCATTTTAAAATGAAAGAAAGAAGAAACAATCTCCGCATATCTGCGATAATGAAGGAGAAGGGTCTTACTCTTCCCGACCTTGCAGCAAGAATCATCGTTACCGACAAGGACGGCAAGGAGCGCACACTGACTTCTGCGGCTCTCGGAGCACGCATAAACGGCAATCCGCATTTGAGCAATCTATATGAGATAGCCGATGCGCTTGGCGTGAAGATAACTGAGCTGTTTCCGCAAGAAGACCAATGTACGAAGGCTCCTGCCGGAAAGTTCAAGATACAAACCATCTGCCCCTCGTGTGGCGCAAAGATAAGCGCAAGCGTGACGGCAGAGTAAAAAATATTAGCATAGTATTTTGCTATGTTATTAATTCGGTGTGTGCCGTTGTCCGTGAGGATAGCGGCACTTTTGCTTTTCGTCCTACGGACATTGCAAACAAAAAAATCCCACGGCAAGCCTCGCGTGCCTACCGTGGGGAATGTTAAGTTATCCGCTTAGCAACCGTTACGGCTCCAGTTCGCCGCCAGGCTTCTGACCACCGCCACCTGTGGAGCCACCGCCAGCCACTACGCCACCCGTGAGATCGTTGCCGGCGAGGATGACCTTGAGGTCGTCGGTGACGAGCGAGCGCATGTAGCTGTAAGGATTGCCAATCTTGTGATGACGGTATTATAAAAACATTGAATGACAGAAAACAAAAATATACAAACCTACGAAAGTACTAACGTATAAAAATATTAATGTATGAAGAAAATCTTTAGAATGATGCTGCTGTTGACGATGATGACGACAGCATGTGTGAGTATGAGCAGTTGCAGCAGCGACGACAACGAGGAACCGGAGTATGTGCCGGTGGAGTCGGCTTTTTCAAAACTTCTCAAAGTGAAGCCTGTGCATCAGTTGTCTTATTCCCATAACAATAGCGGTACGGGATCGTTCGGACTTCAAAGCGACCCGCAGGTGGGTAATTACAAGACCGACTACTACACGATCAGTTTTCTCGTCTACAATGCCCCTGCTGACGACATGTACGACGGTCGTTACGGGATAGAGCAGGTCGGCGGTTCGGTGTGGGGATGGAAGGAGCAATGGCAACCCGAATACAAGAAGCACGAACTAAGCACTTGGGACAACAACCAGCCCGTAAAAGGTGCCTGGGCAGAGATAAAGACTCTTGATAAGGGCGACGAATATGGGAAAAAGACGTTCCGCGTGAAGCTACACGTTGACGAAATGACGGAAAAGAACGGAGACTATGCTCGCAATATCAATATATCGTTTACAGGCCGCGACACGGGTCCTATGTTAGTGAACTAAAATCAGCAAAATCCGATGTAAAAACAAAAAAATATTGTACCTTTGCAGTCACGAATATGGCTATTTGCCATACTTCTGTAAAGTATAACAAAAGTTGGGCCGCTTCTGTCTGCGAGGATGGAAGCGGTTTTTTTGATTTAGTCCTTTTACTTTCGCTGTCAACAAGAAGATGGCGTAACCACCACAAGCAGGAGTACGTGCAGCATAGAGCCGATAACAATAGTAAATCCGTAGCGACAAATATCATCCCACTCAATACCCGGTAGCTTATAACGCTTCCATTGATAAACCTCACGCAGCACCATTACGGGCAGCGCGAGAACGCCTACGAATATAGACGCAATAAACCATCCGATAGCACCTTGTCGGTTTCGCTTGTTCTCGTCGTAGCCTTCATCTACCATATCGAGCTGCGCTGCCTTGTAGAAAATAAAGAGCGTTGTTGCTCCCAATATGATGCAGTTCAGCAACATCAGTATTCCTCTTATATCCATACACTTTTACTTTTGACATTATTATTAATCCGTTTCTTCTCTCCCATAGTCACGTGGTGGTTTTCGCTTCATGCACCCATTTATCGTACACTCGTTCCATTGGAGCTCGCGCATTCTCATAAGAAGCGTGTTCTTATCGTCTTTGAGCTGACGGATGGTCGCACGCTGCTTGCCAATGTCGTCGTAGAGCGAGTCTATTTTGTTATTGAGTCTTGTGCGCTCCTCCATGTGCTCCTCATGCTCATGGTCGTAAAGGTTGTGCCATTCTTGAGCATAAGCCATTGCGTTCGCGTCTTCGTCTTTCTGCGCAGACGCAGCTTCCTTTCGTTTTCGAGAGTTGTAGTAGAGGAGTTGTCCGACGATGCCGCTGCTTACAAGCAACGTTATAATCTGCAATACTGTATCCATTTCGCCTCCTTTTTACTCTATTGTGATATAAATCTGTTCTCCTCTCTCGTCAGCAGCCTTCAGGATAGGGTAGAGCATACGGAACGTAGCCGTTGAATTGAGCACCTTGCCCCTCTCCTTATTCTCGCCGACAAGGATGCAGCCCTCCGTGTCCTTCGCGGTGTTGCCGCAGTGAATAAGCACGCCTTGATAGCCAGGTGTATTGCACAACCTTGGCAGTCTACCTTTGCAGAACTGGTACTGCGCCCGACCTCCGAAGCGTGGCGATACCGTCTTCATGTCTACGAGGTATCTGCCCGTAGGTATAGCGGTTTCGCCTTTAATCTTCACTCCGCATATCTGCGCAACTGACATATTAGATGTCAGTCCTCTGTCCTTGTCTTCAAGAGTGTCGCAGACGTATGCGCCATCTATATACATCTTGCCGATGGTATATGTCTCCTTCTTAGCTATTCGTCTTACTTTTACTTCCATAATTTTATCTTCTTTACAAAATTAAATACTTGATTAACACAAAAACTCTTAACAGATGGAATAAATCTTCCACATATTTGTTTGCCGAGTCCGTTTTTTTTTGTAACTTTGCGATGCATAGATGGGTATTCAGATCCCTAAATCAAAGCGATGTCGCATTGTTTACAAGGCTTAGGATACCTATCTATGCCTTTCTTGGATTTAAATAGAGACCTATGCGTCTAAAATAAAAATCAAAACTTACCTTTTTTGAGGAATGACCGTCTTTTAAGACGATTCGATACAACCCCGGTCTTTCTTGTCTTGATACAGTATCAATACCGCTCAAACGCTTCCAGCGAAGACACGAGCTTGTCATTCCATATTGGAGCCTATATTTTTTACTTTTCGTGTAGGATTTTTTGTGATACACACTAAAACGTGTTCTATTACACAGTTCCTTTACAGTGATTCTGTTTACATCTCCGATATTAAGAGTGCGGTTCCACACTTTGCGTCCTGCCACATACTCATATTTCGTACCCATACCCTTGATGGTGTTAGGACATTCCTTGCCAACGAGCCATACCTCACACCTCCGTGTTGTGGGGTCATACGAGTACTTCTCCACTTTCCATTTATGAAATCCGTTTCTTTTAGTTAAAAAATTAAAAAGAAAATCACTAATCTGAAAAAGATAGAACTTTTTTAATGTTATATATTCACTTTCCCAGTTATAGCGATAATGCACGACAACATCATCTATATCCATTTTAAAAGGGAACAACAAAAAAATGTTGCGGTCACGGAACACATACCAGTTCTCTGCATCCAGCACATCACACGACTTACATCTTATCGCCTTGCCGATCATTATCTGCTTGCGTTTTTTACTTTGGGGGGGGAATGTTAGGTTTCAAACTTGATTCCCCTGGAGGCAGTATCACAAGGGCACCGCTGATCACTTCGTCACCCAATGTAATATCGCTGCTTGCGTTATTGTCCACGATGGCGAACTGCTCATACTCAAAACTTCTCCAGTTGGCACCTTTCCATCTGCCCGTCACCTCCAAGGCGTAAGTGCCTAACGATAGTGTTGTGCCGTCAACGTCAGCCAAAAGCACATCATTAGACTCCTTGTCGATAGTGTAAGGGAGTGTGGTACGTTTGTACTGACTAACGACGTGTACTGCGATGTCGGTGCAATCAGTCAACGGGAACGATACCTGTTCACCATTGACTATTTTCTTTACTGGTATGCGCAACGTGAAATCGTTGCCTCTAACTATTTTCTTCATATTATTTTGTGTTCTATTGTTGTACTTTATATTTAACCATAAATATTTCCATTCCACCCTACGGCAGGACACCGGTACGCCTTAGCCCGATACCCCTCAAACTGCTTCAGCTTGTCAGTCAAAACGTCACTTACTTTCATAACAAATCAATTAATAATAAAAAACTAATAAATAACAATTATAGCTATGCCCAGCTGTTGTCGTATCTCGAAATCACGAACACATCCTGTCCAGGTACGCTTGGCATAGACGGCGAGGCAAATCCCCGCGGTGCCTTCCAAAGTTGCAACGCTAAACCGCCGACCAGTTCGGTGTTCTTGCCGCAAATAGGCACAAAAATTTTGTTCTTTACCAAATCGACGGCGTGCAACACCGTAATCTTCTGCGTGTAGGAGAGTTTGAAATTGTAAATGAGATTAGCCTGACTATTGCCCTTGAACACGAACGTGTCGATAGGAGCACCGTGGCCGAAGTTGTTGACGAGCGTAAAACCTTCATGCAAACGGTCTACCTGGCACGGGACGTTATAGTACGTTATGCCGTTATTAGAGGAAGTTTTGAGCCGAGTCTCGGCAAACAATTCTTCACCATTGTAAACACGCATCAGTCCGTCCGATATACTGGCGCAGACACGATTCAAAGCACCGAAACTGCCCGTCACCCATGTAGCCTCTGTGCGTTGCACGCCCACATTCATTTCGCCGTCCACCGAGAAATCTCCATATACCCTCATTGAACCGTCGTTTATCGTATAGCCCTTCAGTAAAAGACCGACGTGAGTCTGGTCGAACGAAATAGAAACGTTGGCGTTTGACACGTGCGTCAACTTAGAGAACGTGCCCGACGTGCCCACCAGCGAACCGCCAAACACTCCTGCGCCAACCTCCAGCAAGCCGTCCTTGTTCACGCTCGCCGTCACCTTGCCGCTATTATTACGCACCTCGAACCTATCCGCCGTTGCCGTTATCTTGCCGTTCTCGATGTCGATGCCCGTGCGCAGTATCTTTGCAGCAATACCACTGTCTTCGATAAAACCGCTCTTGCCCTCTATCCAATCGGTAGGCGTTGCACCGACCTCCAACTTCGGCATTGTCACCCACGCCTTACTGCCTTGCAGACAACGGATGAGGACATAATTAGGTATGCCAGTGCCCTCAGAACGCCAGTGCACCCAATAACGCTTCCACTCGCTTGTGAGAGAGATGCGACGACCTCCGTCGGCGTTACTTGTTGTTGTATCGCGCTCGCTGTCCTCGGCGAATATGCTTAGATTAGAACCACTCCACATGTATGCGTCGATGCTGCCGGAACCTTTTGCCATAAACGAGAACATATAGTCCTCATCTTTTTTGATGATAGAGCTAACGCTCCACTGCGCCATCTCAATGTATTTGGAAGCAGCGTTTGTATATATTACCGAGCATCCGTTGTTGTACGACTCGTTAGTGACCACTGACGCATCCATTCGTGTCAGATTGCCGGCTTTGGCGAACGTGCGCGTGTTGTCAAGAAGATTGCCCCCGATGTAGTCGTAATCGTCAGGCGATGCGCTCCAACACACAAAGTCCTCCGCAGTACCCTCTATGAGGATAGGGTGGGCGATGTACACCTGCTGACTCGCAGTAGATGCGTTAGTCTTTAGACACCATACCGCAACCCATTCATACGAGGCATTGGTGGGGATGGTGAACGAACGCTGATAAAGATGCCAACCCTCCGCGGATTGTGTTTTTTCAACACCAAGATTTGCGCTACCCGCAGGACCGGTATATCCCGCAGGATGAGAATCGTCTGTGGCGGATTTCTCCCATCGTATCTCACACGCAACATCAGCAGAACCGGATAGAACACGCGCCCAAAACGCCAGTGTGTACGTTTTGCCCTTGGTGACATGTATGTTGCGAGTGTTCCCTGTTCCACCCCATTGTGCACCGCCAGCCTTGGCGTCGGGCGCGAATATCACATTAGCACCCTCATGCGCCGACGTGCAATATATCTTAGATCTTAAAAGCCTGAAGCCTTCACCTTGCTTGCGGAACAACGAGCCGACGAGCAGGTTACGTCGCTCGGCAAGAGTGTAACCTACCTTCATCGCGATATTGGTTGCCGTCTGTGTTATCTCCGAGCTGGCCGACTCTATCTGCTTGGTTACATCCGTCTTTGTCGGATAATACTTCCCCACATTTAAGAGTATTTGATTTGGCATCTGCTTTATATCTGATCTCATCTGCGTTATGTCACTCTTGTTGGTGGCGACCGTTGACTTGAGTCCATCCACAGATATCACAAGCTCCGCAAACGACTGCGTGCTTTCTATCTCGCCATTAGCCTTGCGCGTAATGAACTTAAACTTGTCGGCTATGGCGAACATCTCGGAACGCGATAGCACGAATACTTCTCTGTTGTCAAGCGAGTAGCTATTTACGCCTTCGTACATCTTTAACGATGGCGCATCCGCTCCGTATGCCGATAGGACAACGACCGACTGGCGTGCCGTGTCCGTCGTATTGCCCATCTGTACAAGCTCGTCACCTGCCTGCGGGATATCGCTGCCAGTATCGCAGAAATCAGCAAGCACATCGATGAAGTCTTTGCCTACCTTGTACACCTTGCGCCAGTAGTATCTGTTCTTCACGTTCTCACTCACGCCCTCCTTGACGTTGAACGTCTGACAGCGCACAAGGTCGCCCTCGACGAACTGGTTTTCTATCTCCTCGTCGCCTTTCTTCTGTGAGAAGTAGCAGCGGTAAACATTGTAGCGCAGAGGAAGACCTTCATATTCGGGAAGATACACGCCCTTCTCAAAATAGACCACATTGCTAATCTTCATGGCAGCAGGCGACAGAACAATCTCACCACCTACGCTTTGAAGCTCTCGGATTACGAGCCTTACGAACTCCGCCGCCTTGCGCACAAGCAGTCGGTCTACCTCCAAGTAACTGTCACCACTTCCGTTGTAATCGCCAAGTTTGAAGCCAGAGCCGAGCGCACCCGAACGGAACGCAGCCGACACAATCTCTTTGAGGGTTGCGATGCCGTCAGAGGAGATGCCGAGAGGGTTATTGTCGCTCTGTTCGCCGAATGCGATACCTTCCAAAAAGCGGATAAGTTTCTGCGCGACATCCTGTTTTACTTTTGACAGCGCATTATCGTCGAGAAACTTCGGAGTTACTATCTTGTCGGTAGACTCAAACTGCGTGCCCGTTGTGGCTACTCCATTCACCTCGCCTTGTCCTTCAAAAGCTATATGTCCTCCGGACACAATAGTGAGAGTCTTTGCGAAAAGTTGGCGAAATTTAGAGCCCGCCTTCATCGTGATATCCTTGAGGAAGGTTACGATTCCGTCTACCGAAGCATAGTTATACCACTCGCTTTCGTAGGGAATGGCACTGATTGCTTCGTCTGAGGACAAGTAGCCATATACGATTCTGCAGCCTTCCTTCCAATCGCGCTGCACCGTGCCATTATCACCCGACGAGGTGATGATACCTTGCAGAAAGATGTAGTAGTACTTCTCATCGCCTATCTGCTCTTCTTTTTCGTTCTTGCCGTAGATGTCTACCTGCTCAGACGGGAACACAATCAATGCCGAAGCCGTGAGCGTCATGTCGCGAGGGATGGCGGTATAAACGTATTTCTCGGTGTGGGTGTTGAATACCGTTGGAACTGCCTGCAAGGACCAGCGCCGGTAATTGTGTCCAGCATCGAAGCCGATAATATTCTTAACGTACACAAGAATTTGGGCACCGCTTATGCACGATGCCTGAATATAGTCAGGATTGCCAAGGGCATTGAGTTCGATGTGCAATGCCGAGGGCGAAATCCAATAGTCTCTGGTTGTTGCTTGTGTCATATATTATGTTGATTTTCTGTTACGAATTTAGAAAAAAGCGTTAGTATAATACGGACATACTTAAACGCAAACGACCGCAGGAGCATGGTGACTCTTGAGGTCGTAAATCGGCTGCAAGCCGACCGGTTCCTAATTCAAAACTCGAAATTCAAAACTCAAATGATTGTGCTTCCTCGGAAGTCGAGTTTCGCCGTAAACGACACGCTGTGCACACCTTCTTTTGTTTTGTCATCAAAAGAGATCTCGTCGTCGGCTGTGATGGTGCAGGGCAAGAATTTGCCGTTGATGCTTATCCATGCGTGTTCTGTCATCAAGAACTCATGTAGATACCATGCGAGCCATGCTTCATCGAGAGGGTCGGTCTGAAAGTTCCATTCCTCCTGATTATTCTGCTTGCGGGTTGTTGCACGTGAGATCGAGCGCAGGGATTCTTTTTGTGTCAGGGTGTAGTTGTTGGTTGTAATGCCGAGTTTCTTGCTATACACTCTTGGTACACTGACGCTCTCCAATACGCCGAATGAATTGATGAAGCGGAACTCCGTGCGATGCTTGGCTTCGGTCTGCGGCATGGCATAAACGCTGATGTCACCAATGGTTTGTCGTCCTTCGTTGGTTATCGTGAAAGCCTTGGCTTCGGGCGCATCCCATGTTGCTGTGGTGAAGTCGATGGCAGGCGAGTAGGGATCTACGTAGATGATAGTTTCGCCTACACATGCCAACTGCGGTATGGTGGTGGGCTTGCGTGTCATGCGGCTAACGGGCATTGTGTCGTTTGTGGCCGTAAGTCGGTCGTAATCGGAGAAGCCTCCGAATAGAGTCTGCTTTACATCGTCTCCGGACAAGTAAGACACCGGTGATGTCTTATATACTTCACCATCAAGCATATACTCGTCGTATGCCGACACGTTGAACTTCACTACGGGCATTACACCAGGTTCGGACTTGTAAATATACGAATCGCGAAAAGAACGTAGAGCAGAGGAAATATCAACCACAACATTTCTAACTTTTTCGCTGATTATAGGTTCCGACATCTTTATGGTTTCGTAGTTTCCTTCGCTTATACCGCATTTTATCTCGAATATCATACGATGGAAAGAGGGCGTTTTATTTAAATTAATAGGTTTAACAATAAAAGAGATAGGATTACCATTAAACACCGAACCGGATAGAAATTTTAAATAACTTGCCATTGCTTTAATTATTAATTGGTAATTATTATTTATTAGTTAAATGCTGTAGATTTCCATTTCTACTTCTCCCATTCCTTCCTTCGCCGTCACGTCGGCATTTACCTTGTTGATTAGGCATTTCTTGCCGTCAATGGTCCACCACTCTTTCCTGTGGTTCTGAATGTCGGCTATCTGCGCTACGGAGACGAGGCACTTGACGTAATACTTCTTACGGTGAAGGAGAAAGTAGATGTAATCGACGAGGAACACGTCTACGTAGCCTCGGTTCTTTACCGATGGAGTGTTTACTACGAGTGGAGCGTCTGCCCATTCGGGCTGCACCCAAGCACGTGGCTTCAAGGAGAAGCGTTCCTCGTTGCCGATGCCCGACTCAACGCCGTTGTAGTCGTACTCGTTGCCGTATGGGTCGATGGAGTCGGTAGTCAGAGCATAGTCGCCAGCCTTTGTGCGCCACTTCGAGTTGCCGAATCCGTCATAGTTATAGCCGTAGGCTTCGTGTGTCGCGTCGATGCCACCACCTCGCATGATAGCCACAGACAAGCCCCAGTCGTATGACTGAAGGGGCGAGTTGCCGTCATCGGTAGACGACGGATCATAGCTCTCACGCAGCGAGAGTTCTTCGGTAACGTAGAAGTCGGCAACCATTGACGACATGGGGTTCTTGATGTATTGCTTCACAAACTCATGCTCCATATCCTCGTCGATGAGAGCTGCCATCTGGGTCTTGGCGTAAGACTCGTTCAATCCTCCAACCTCTTTACCTTTATGTTCCTTACCTACTTCGGTTGGCTGCTTTGGGTCATCGCTAACGCACGTGCTGCCCGATGTTGATGATAGAGCTTTACGGTAGTTGGCATCCACCATTCCGACAGGAACAAACGATGACTTGAACTCTATGATGTAGTCTTCGTTGAGCGTAGAACAATCGCCTGTTTCCACTCCCTTCATGGCTCCCACCTCAAACAGTCGCGGCTTCATATCGCCAGCATTGGTAAAATCCTTGTCAATCTTCACACGATACTTATTGCCCGTCTGAAGGTCTATGAACACGCTCATTTCGCCATTTTGCACACGATGAATAATATCCTTATATGTAAGACTTGTCACGGTGCGGTTCTTGGGGTATTCGATGTAGTCGTAATCGGTGTTGTAGTCCTTCACTTTGTTCTTCACGTTGTCCTTTTGCTCTTTGGCTTCGCTTTCGGCTGCATATCCGGCACGCACACCGGTTATCTTCTCCGTCATGGGTACCATAGAGAGCACTTCGGCATGGAGGGGGCGAGGGTCGGGATTCTGCTTGCGGAACACGTCACGAATGAGATAAGCCGTAACCTTTTTCTGTTCGTAGTCATAATGAAACTTTATGCCGAACTGCTGTTCAAGCGAGTCGATAACATCTGATACCGACTCGGCAGGGAAGTTTTTGCCGTTGGCATACATACGGAAGATACTTGCACTCATCTGCGCCGAATCGATGGTACTCTTGCAAGTGATGCTTGCAATTTTGTTCTCGCCTACACGTTCAGTTACCCAGTCGCCTTCCACAGCTACCACTTCGGTGGCCTTGAAAACACCTTGGTTGTAGAAGCCACCTTCGTACTTCTTCTCTACCACCTTATACGTAACCTCACGGTATCTGACCTCCTGCACGCTCTTGTCTTTGGGATTTTCGAGTTTGAGCTGACCGCCACAACCGCGCGAACTGAGCCATATATTTACATCTTCAAAAAGATTTTTTGACTCCTTTTCGCTGTTAGCTTGCTTCTGGAAAAAGCCGACCTTAATGTCGTCCGTGGTTTTCAATCCAGCTTTCACGGCTTCGTCTTCCTCCTTGTACTTCTCGCCATAATACAACGGCTCAATATCGTAGGAGCATTTTGTGGTGAAGAAGCAGAGACGGTTTAGGTCGCCGATGGCTGTAAGAGCCGAATTGTCGAACTGTACGCCAAGATGCTCGAAGAGGCAGTCGAGAAAGAACAACACGTAGAAGCAGATGCCCGACTGCGGACGGTCGGCATCCAATACCCAGATAGGACCACGGTCTTCGTACATTTCCTTTTCGCTCGTATTTTTATCATCCTCTCCTTTACGGGTGTCGATAGACTCTACAACCTTGTCTGACGTTGAGCCGTCTTCGGCAAGATCGTAATGCTTGTAGCACACACGGGCATTGCAGAACGGCTTGATGGGGTAGGGGTCGCTTACGTTGATGTATGACGTAAGAACGTCGGGCACATTCACTTCGTTACTGTTCGGATAGGTGTATATCTTCTTCAATACAGCCGCGTGCTTGTCGCCTGCCTCCTTGCACTGAGCAGGATAAGAGAAACCGAGGGCCTGGGGAGAGAAGGTCGCGTGAGTGTCAGATTTGCCCACCGAACCATACTTCTTGTTACCTTTCTTACCTTCGTATTTAATAACCACCTCAGTGTTATACGACACGCTAACATTCACTTCATCAATCTTCTCGCCTATCAAGAGCTGGTCCTTATATTTAGAAGGTATAGGCACCTCGTTGCACTTGAGGTCGCTAATGAGGTCGGAGAATGACTGTGTGGATGCGTCGATGTTGAGTGAGAGGGAGTCTTCTAAGCGTTCATCTTCCTGGATGATGGCTGTGCCGGAGGCGAAGGGTACGCCGTCGGCGACGATCTGCATAGGTGTGTGCTCGTAGCTGACGGGGCGAATGTCGGAGCTGACATCATCCACGTTCTTCAAGAAATGACGGTTGCCTTCCAAGGGCAGCTCTACGGGATAGGAGAACATCTCAACGTCGTTGAACAAGGGATTGCTCAACTCGATGCTGATGGATGCGTCTTCCTTCAGGGCGAGGGGCTTGCCGTCGGCAAGAATGGTTAGTTCGCTGTTCATGTTGATTTTTTTAATAAGCCTTACTGAGCCTTACTGGGCCTTTCTAAGCCTTGGGAAACTATTAAGCCTTTCTAAGCCTTGCTGGGCTTTAAGTGTTATACTATTATTTTGGCATTGCCATATAGCGTGATGTTGCGGTCGGTATTACTGAACACCTTTGTGTCGCCGTAGGCTTCAATCTTCAGATAACTTTCTGCGCTTATCTTGCCACCGTGAGCCTCGCATTTCACGCTGCCATGAAGCAGGGCTTCGGCAGAAGTCCATAACCGAGAATGGTCGGATGCCCACACAAAACCTTTACTGATGTGCCCATAAGCGTAATCGTTTAGAGAAACGAAAGTTTTGTCTTTCTTTTCACTATACACCTGACTGTGCCCCCATGCTTGAACGGAGGCCGAACCTAAAAGGTAGCATTTGGCGTAGTCGTACACGTCAACGAGGATGTCGCAATCGGTCACTATCACAAGAACGTACTCGGGTGCGGTCTTCGGGCACTCGTTGACATAGATGCCGGCGGCGTTCATTTCTTCCTTCAATGAAGGATAGAGAGCTGGCAGACGGTCGTTAATGATGTCGGCATACTTGCTCTCTACTATGTCTTCCCAGTTGGATCGCCACACAGCCATAAGCTGACTGATATTTTCGGTGGCAAGCATGGCACGATAGCCCTCGGCGCAAGCGTGGCGATCGTGGCAGGCATGGGTGCAAATAGTCTTTAATATCTCGAATGGTGTCATTTCATTTCTTCTTTTACTTTCTCAAGAATAGCCTCGTAGCCTTTCAGTTCGTCTTCGGTCACGATGTCGGTGTAGTCTTTGCGGAGTTGGGCGATGCGGTCGGTAAGGCCTTTTGCACGGGCTTTGGTCGAAGGCTTGTCCTTTCGCAAAATGTACTTGATGAGAGCGTCGGCTTCGGCTTTGTGCTTGGCTGCTGCGTCGCGAGCGGCTTTCACCTCGGGGCGGTCGTTGGCTATCTTGTCGGCTACCGACTGGGCGAAGAGAGGGTCACGGGCGAGTGCCTTGTCATAAAAAGGACGGAACTGGGCGCGTAAATTCTGCGGTGGGACGTTGCACGCCTTCTCTATTCGGGCAATGTATTCGGGGTCGCCGGTGCGTGGGGATAGGCGAAGGTATGCCTCGCCAATTTCACGGTCTACGTTGATGTAGATACGAGGGAGGATGTCGCTTTCTATCTTTACGGCACGGGTGGCGAGAAGGGCAATCTCTTCTTCCGTGTAGATAGGTCTGCCAGCCTTCTCATTGGCTTCGACCATGGTCTTGGCTTGCTCAGACTTTGCTGCCATCTCGTTGCGCAAGGAGCGCACGGTGTTGACTTGCTCTTGCAGTCGGACGGAGAGGAACGGTCGGAGCTGCATGAGGTTGGGCATGGTGGACGCTATGGTCTCGCCGTTGGGGTTGGCCACGATGCCGCCGTAGGTGAGAGGCTGCAAGGTGAGGTCGGGTTGCAGGTCGGGGAAGAGCGAGCGACGTGCTTCCTCAAGAGCCTTCTCCTTCTGCTGCTCGGCATAGAGAGCCTGTTCCTCCTTGGTGGGGCGACCGACGTGACGCTTTATCTCTGTGCAAGAGGTCTGCATGGTTTGCAGATAGGTGAGGAGCTGGCGCACACGACGATGATAGTCGCGGAAACGTCGGCTCTCCTTTACGAACGACATTGCCCGTGGGTTCTGCTCAAGAAGAGTAAGACCACGCTCGAAGGCTTCACGCTGATCGGAGGTGAGCATACGGGCGGTAAGGGCAGGGGTTAGAATGCGGATTATTTCTTCCATAATGTTGCTTTTTATAATGGGCCTTACTGAGCCTTACTGGGCCTTTATAAGCCTTGGAAATACTAATACAGCAGTGGCGACACGAATATCTTGCTGTCTGGCTGGTTGTTCTCGTAGCCTTTGCTTGTTGAGTCGGTGGTGTTGGTTGAGGGATTGTCGGGGGTAGTGTTGGCAGCGTCCGCTGCCTTGCGCATTTCCATGAGCCGGAGCACCGAGGAGCGTAAGGCAATGGCTTCGTTGTGGGCAGCGGCTCGGCGTGCCTTGTCAATAGTGAGAATTGTTGTGCGCTCTTCGAGGTGGGCCACCATCAGGCGACGTACCTTGCGAAGAAGGGGCTTATCGTTGGGATTGTCGGTGTGGAGCAGACGCTGCACCGTGTCTTCGCCAATAGCCTCACTGATGTATTCGTCTTGAATGAAGTGAAGGTCGGGCAGAAGACGGATGAACTTCTCACGATTCTCGTAGATGTCGAGGTATTGCTGAAGGTCGGCACATGTGGCAATGAGGAGGTCGTGGTGGGCGTAGTAGTACTGACTCTCCTGCCACAATAGCCTTATCTCCTCAATGGCCTTATGCTGCTCGTCCTTTGGCTCGGTGGTCGGTGGGTCGGTGGAGTCGGCTTCGGCAATGGCTGCGGGTGTAGCCATTTTGCGTGCCCAACCTTCAAGCATTACGAGCATCTGATTGAGCGAAACCATTGCCTCGCGCTTATAGCCCTGCACACCCTTGTCAAGCAGGTCTTTGGATGCCGTGCCGTAGTCGTCACTTGAAGCCACGTTGATGCCAGTGCCGTTGATAGAGAGAGCCTGTGTGTAGGCGAAGCGCGACATGGCATCGTATGTTACCATGCGCTGTGCCATAAGCAGGAGTTGCATCCAGGGCTGCTGAGCGTGCTCGCCGTTGCTGACTGCCATGTAGAAGTCGTCGGGCGAAACGGTCTGATAATACTCGCATAATCGGTGGTAGAGCGAGTCACCCAACTTGTCGCGCAGAAAATCTTTCTCGCTGTTGTCGAGTATGCCTTGAAGAGAACTTATCTCGTCGATGGCGTTACTGGGGATGTGGAGCCGTAGCTCCTTGATGGTTGAAATAATCATAACTACGAATTTTGAATTTTGAATTTTGAGTTATCGGTAGACCGATTTGCAACTCATTTCTTATGCCTACAGTATCTATGATTTTCTTTTTATCCTTTCAAATGAACTATTAACATGGGCTCCGTGTACAGGTACGCGAGAGCATCCACGAGAAGGTTTACTGGATGTAATCGTGTAGGGTGTCCAGTAGCCGATAGACTCTGCCAACTGAAAAAGTTTCTCAACTTCATCAAAAGCCATTAAACCACTTGCAATTTTCCAACCTTGATTCAGGTCTAATCCTACATGGGAGAAAATGTAGTTTTCAAAACCTCTGGAAGGTTTGCTATAAATGTTTTTCGCTTGCTTATCAGCAATATACAATTTGTTCAGACCCAACTTTTCGTGAACGTAAAATGCGTAACATTCAAGTTTATTGTCGGTTGAATAGAAACGCTTTACTGCCACAATAGCGTAGTCGGCGCGAGAGTCGGGGGAGACGTTCTTGAGCTTTAGTATTCTACCATGAGGAAAATCAAACTCCTTGAAAGTGCTTATGGCCGGTTCGAGACGCGGACATTCTAACTTCAAATATCTATTCTTTTTCTTCAATTGAGACGAGAGTGCAGCAACTTTATCTTCCAAGTCAAATATTCGCTTTTCTTGAGCCGCGCATTCGTCCATCAAAAGACCGTACATCTTCAGTAGGCCTTGCATCGTTGCTTCCTTTATTTTTTCTACATTTTCCATATTGCTAATTGTTCTATAAATCTTTTTGTTATATTTAGCATCAGAGCGTTCATTAAAACAGCGTGAGTTGCGCTTGCTCCAACTTGATGCGCTTGCAAGCCTTGTCGTAATACTCCTTGTTGAGCTCAAAGCCGATGAAGTTGCGCTTCTCGCGGATGGCTGCAATGGCGGTGGTGCCGCTGCCCATACAGTTGTCTAATATGGTGTCGCCCTCGTTGGAATAGGTGCGAATGAGATACTGGATAAGAGCGACGGGCTTTTGGGTAGGGTGGAAAGAGTCATGGACGTTTCGCTGGAATACAACTATATCAGTCGGGTATTTCTCATCGGTAATAATATCGTCCGCTTTCCCAAAGTTTCCGTAGCATCGGTTTGTTTGGTCGTTTATCTGCTTACCTCTACTATGGTTGCGTTCATGTGGCAGGCATTTACGCATTTGCGGATGATAGGTAGGCTGTTGATCATAGAAAACAGAGATTGTTTCCGTCCGTTTCAGAGGAATCTTTTTGGCATTCAGAAAACCAGTTGTGCGGCACTTATCCCAAAAGATATTATATCTCCACATCTTTTCATTGCTCATCATAAGTTTTGCAGTAAACATACCTTGGCCAAAAAGGATGATAGCTGCATTAGGTTTTGTGATGCGCAAATATTCGTTCCACATAGGCTCGAAAGGAATGGCGTTATCCCATCCACCTCCTTCACTCTGTTTGTTCAGAACTTCATACGGCAAATCGCACACGATGCAATCCACGCTCCCGTCCGGAATCCTTTTCATTCCTTCGAGGCAGTCTTCATTATATATCTTATTCAGTTCTATCATTCTCTATATCATTTGTTCGTTACTATTCCTGCATCGTCACCCCCGTTTTCGAGTTATCCAGTGTGGTGAGCACTTCACGGTCAATCTGCCACACCAGGTGCGGGTCCCAGCCATTGAATTTGCTTATCACCTCCAACGGACGGAGCATGAGCTGCTGCAATGGGGCAAACTGGATCTGCTTTACGAGGAAGCGCTCGCGGAGGTCGGTGCCACCCGATGATGTAGCGTCACCTGGGGTGTTGCCGATGAGCTTCGAGTCCAAACCCATGGCAAAGAAGATGATGGATGATATTTCCTGAAGCTCGGTCTTCTCGGCTTGCGCTTGCGAGTTGGCTTTGCTCTCAATCTCCACAATCTCCCAAGCCTTGTGCTCCTTGCCGTCCAAGCCTGTGAACACGGCAGAGATAAGAGCCTGACCTGCGTTGTCGGGATTAGACAGCCAGCGATTGATGTCAGTGAACACCTCCTGCTGTATCTGTGCCATCGTCTTGCTCTTGTTCTCGCCCTGCTGGGTGTAGAGCTGCTTGAGGTATTCCTGATGGATGTAAATCACGCGACCGATAATATTGCTGTTGCGCTTACGAGTGAGACGATCGTCAACAATGGTGAAGGCATACTCAAAGATGCTTCCGGCAAAGATGCTGTGCCAAAGGGCATCGGCATAGTAGGGACCTCCGAAGTCGCGCGGCGACATGATGAAGCGTGTGGGGCGGTTCTTGCGGCTCACACGCTGCTGACGTGCCTCACGCACATGGCGTTTGAGGTCTGAGACGGCTGTGTCGGCTGCGAGATAAGGCACGGCAGCAATGCGACGGTCGGCTTCGGTGAGCGTCTGAGTGGAGTCGAGCCACTGGTTAGAGAGGTAGGCATAGTTGATGCGATACTGACTGTCCATGCGCTCCAGTCGGGTGGTGAACACCGAGCGAGGTTTTATGCCGACAATCTTCGGGTTCCACTGTGATGTGGGCACGGGTCGGCCGTTCTCGTCCAACTGACGTTGGTTGAGCTGTAGCTCGCAGAAGCATTGCGACATGAGCGACATATCGCCTGCCATCTCAAGATAGGTGCGCATGAGGTCGTTGTTCTCGATAAACTCTTGCAGCTCCTCATTAGTGCGTTCCCATTCTGCCAGTGCTGCCTTGAGCGACTTCATCTCTTCGCTGTCTTCACTCTCAGAATTGGTCTCCGATTTTAAGAATTGGTTATCCGATTGTGAGAGTTGGTTATCCGATTGTGAGAGTTGGTTATCCGATTGTGAGAGTTGGTCTTCCTTAGCCTTGAGGTCGGCTATCTGTCCGCGGAGCAGGGTGCCAGCCGAGGGGAAGGGGATAGACTTCTCGGTGATGTTGCCACCGACGTACTGCGTATAGTGATACTTGGCGCATGGTCCGCGACCAACGAGAATCTTCTTCACGAAATCCACTCCCGCTGCCGGAAAGGGCGACATCTTGGAAAGCAGATACACGAGGTTGGGCAGTCGGTTGCCCACGCCCCACTCCATAAATCCCAGTCCAGGCGTACCCACACCTTCGGGCTTGGCTTTGTTCTCGCCGCCGGACGAACCGAACACGGCGGAAATCTCCCGTCTTGCCGCATTGCCTTCCGCTCCGGTCATGGTGGCCGAAGCCGTGAGTTTCTGGTGAACGTACTCGCCCCACGAAAACACGTTGCCTCCCTGCTTGGGCGCACAGAACGCGCCAGGCAGAACGGCCTCGTAGCCTTGCGACTGGAGCTCCTCACTACGCTGTTGGAGCTCGCTGATATTGCTAACTGTTGTCATTGTGATGAATGTGTGTATTGTTAAATGTTATAGCGCAAAGATAAGGAAAGACGGGGAGAAGGAGTAGACATGGTTAGAGGAGGGGATAAACAAAAAGCCCTGCTTTCCTCACGGACAACAGGACCATGCCTAAGTTAAAATTAAGAATGAAACATCCAGTCAAAGTATGATGTTGGTCGTGTCCGCCTACATGTCGTAGTCGCACATATTGTTTGCCGAGCACAACTCATAGTTCTCCACGTTCTCAATCACCATATCTTCGCCATTGAACTGCTTGATGATAATCTTGCGATGCAGAGCGTCTGGGTGTACACTGCGGATATTGTTGTTGGAAATCAATATCGGGTGGTTGGCTTCTTTGGTATATACCATAAGATACCACGGACCAGTCTTGTACTGATCCATCACCAATGCAATCTTGGAGTTAAGAAGCGAGGAAACCTTGTCGATAGCTTTCTCTATTAACTTCTCCTTGTGCTTCCGTCCGAACTTGTCGAGCCAAGAGGAGATTAAGGAAAGCACGAAGATAACCAAGAGGATTATTAACGCTGAAATAATTGATACCATAATCGTTGTTGTTTTAATTGTTTATTGTTTGATGTTCCACATGTGCTCAGCTGGACCTACGAGCACATCTATGTTTGCGCCCTGCTTCTGAGCCACCGTCTCCACCCATTTAAGCTGAATAAACTGCTGTGGGTTAAGATTCATCTCGCTCATATACGCCTTATCTGCCACAGCCTTTTGACGCTCAGCCTTCTCGCGAGCCACCTGAACCTCGTATTCACGTTCCTGCGTCTGCTTGGCCTGTACCATTTTAGCCGTGCGGTTCATTTCGGCAAGCTGTTCCTTGTTGGGTGTTGCCTTACCGATAATAACATCCTTGATGATAACGGGCATCGGCTTGTGCTTGGAGAGGGCTGCAACGTAATCCTGCATCTGCTTCAGAATCTTCTTGTCGATAGTGCTCAATACCTGTCGGTTAGACATCAAATCGAATGGGCTATACTGTGAGATATGGTCTCTGACAAGATTGCAGAAATAGTTGTATAAATTAGTATTAAACCAATCGCGTCCATAGTTCTGCAACAGTATGGGAGAACGACCCTGCTCCACCTGCGTGACTATGACAGAATGGAAGTCGAGCGGAGTGTTGTCGTCGGAGAAGATGTCGTCAAGAAGCACCTCGTGGCGTACCGGAACAATCTTGAATGTCTCGGCACGAGTACTCAGTGCACACCATGTCAGACCTCTCTGAACTGGAGTGTCGTCAACACCACCATGTCCGAATATCCATGGTTTCTTTACCAACACGGTTTCCTCGTCGGCATCGGGCGAAACAAAACGACACGAGGATAACATCACTACTGCGACAAGCGCAAAAAGAATTGAAAATAATTTTCTCATAATTGTTTCTTTGTCTATAAATCCGTTAATTAAAATAAGATATGCAGTGGTTATAGCGTTTTCCTTCGTCTCGCTCGTCTGCATCAGAGCCCGTTAATTACGTTTTACGGAGTGGCTACATGCGACACACTGAGTACGATCCCTTGGCCTTCGGGATAAGTTTCTTTTTTGTCATCAGATTTTACGGATTTCACGGATTTTAGTTTGTTTCATTTGATGACAAAAGAAAAATCCATTCAATCCGTTTAATCCGATGTAAAAACCTTTTCTCGGGAAAACTCCATCCTTTCCAATTTTGTAAGAATTGGAAAGAACTGGAATGGTAATACACTCGCCGATGTTATGCCTCAAACTCCGAAGACAGCTTCTGATCGCCACCCTAAGAAGAGTCCATGTCTGCTTTTCCGTTGGACTTGACGGTGGTGCGATAGCCCTGCTTCTTGGTAGAAGGATAGTAGGCTTTCGTCTTACTCAATTCCAATGACATTGCCATAAAAAATGAAGTATTAAATTAAACATTACATATACCCGAACTAAATGGAAGTATCTATTTTATTTCTTCGTATGCTTGTGCAAATCTACTAAGAATTGTTTTGGTGGTGTGGACATGCTTTACAGCTCCACCAACATCTTAATCTCTTGATTACCCCCACCGTGTGTGAGACAAACCGGACTTAAACCTTTGGCAGAATATACACGACGTGCACTCTCGAACATATGAGTGTAGGGTGGTGTCTGCATCATGCCGACTACGAGGGTGCGTGTGGAGCTATTCAGCACTTGCCATCTTTTCGTGTGCGTCATATTCCTTTTTGTTGTCGTAGAGATAAGCACATAACACGCATTTCTTGCCGAACACATCCGCTTTCATCAAATGATGACAGGCGCAACACTCGCCATCACCAACCTCTCGCTTGGTCTTTTGGCGAATTTTATAGTTGTACGGACATTCCTGTCCCATTTCAACGAACTCGGCTTGATTAAAGCGGTTTATAAGCTCCTCTTGCTCGTCTCTTTGCTTTCGCAAAACCTTATAGGTGCTTTCGAGCGCATTGGATTTTCCGTTCAGTTCATCATACATCAGCTCCAAGTTTTTATACTCGTTCGTAAGAGTCTTGTTATCTTTTTCCAGTTTGTCGCAATGGTCGCGCATCTGCATCATTTCGCCAAGCGTCTGCTTTGTCGGATCTTCGTCCTTGCGCTTCTCCCGTCCGTCCAACTGGCGAACAACTTCGTTGTAGTCGTCCATGAGCTGATGCACGCGCTCTGTCATCATCATGTTCTCTGCCTTCAGGTCGGCAATAATGCAGGCAAGTGCCTCCATGCGTTTGTTTGTTTCTTTTTCCATAGTCTCTATGTTTTATGGGGTTCTGTTTAATTATACAACATGCTCATTAATGCCGCAGCCCTTCGCTTGTCGGTAAATCCTTTGATGTTTACCCATTTGTCGAAGATGCAGCCTCCGACTCTTTTCTGAACCATCCAGACGGTCACGGGTATGCAACCGTCGTAGGCTTCCATTGGAACAATTCTTAGTGTCATATCTTGTTGTTTTTAATCATATTTATATACTATATACGGCGTGGTGTTGCCCAGTCCGTCACGAGGGTCGGCAAAGCCGCCTGGTGGCGATACAGTCACGGCATTGGCTATTCGCTTGCGCGGTTGGTGCTTTACAAGACCCTTACCGTCCTTGCCGCTGCGCACCCATCCGATGTAATACTTGTCAGTCATATTCATACTCTTATAGTGGAATGAGAACGTTTGCCACATTCCCTGATATTATCGTATAGGCTACCCCCCCACACATTGTTTATCATCAACTCGCTCACCCCTCGCTTGTCAGGAGTGTCTTGGTAAAAGCGGATAGAGTCATCGTCACGCCATACCATACGGATTTTACTTTTTCTGTTATTCATATTCTATCAATACTGCTGGTGCTTTGACGAGCGAACTTGTACCTTGTATGATATTACCTGCTCCCTCCTTGTGGTAGTGCGTAAGAATGGTGGCGCATACTTGGGGGGAGGGAGAATTTAAGATTTGCAATCTAATCATATTCTATCAATACAATGGTGTGCTGTCCGTGCTCGTCGTAGAGTCCTGCCCATCCGTCGTAGCGTGCGGACAGTGCGGTGGAGTACCCCCGACGTGGGCAGAGCTGCGATGTGCGTTGCACAAAAGGAATTTGGTTAATCATACGTTATCAATACCATATTATCTTTGCCTACTGAGGTGAGGGTGTTGGTTGTACCTTCCCCGTTTATCTCCATTCGCTGAATGTTGGAGTAACCATAACCATTCAACGGGCGACCTCGGAAGGCTGCTATTCTTATTCGTAGCATATTGCAATCAGATTGTCTGTAGTGAGAAACGTACCTATACATTGCATCAGACATCCTTGACGCAGATGCCATTCCTTATCACGAAAGTCGTTAGTGCCTATTAAGCGACGCACGGCTTTCGCGTGTTCGGTTCTGGCTTCGTGTATCAGATGAATGTTAAGCATAATAGGTTGTCTTTTGTTACTGTTGTTATCGAATTGCACCACGGCCACGGACTGGGACGGTGATACTTATCGCCGTATTTACACCCTCCCCGGTCGCCATGCTCACGGCGGAAGGCTTTTGCTTCCTCGGTGCGGTAGTGGACGAGGACGGAACGGTCAATCATACTCTATCAATATTTTCGGTTTATCCACGTCGTGCCCCTTACCTCCCCCAGCAATACACAGGGCTATGCCGTGTGGTGACACAATGATGCCGTTCTGCGAGGGGCTGTAGGAGCCAAGGACGATAGGGCAAGGGTTGTTCATAATTCTACTGCTACATAATAGTGGTTACGACTGCTCACTCCAGCTTGGATGGTGTAGATGATACCCCGCCCGAAATACTTGTTGTAGGTATCTACCCACAAGGCGTGTGAAGGTCGGAAACCACGTTGATACATTATTTCTAAGCGAGCGTTCTTGTTAAGCATATTCTATCATAAACCTTAATCATGTCCTTTAGAACCTCTCCTGTATTTAGCATAATAATATTTGCGATTATTTAGCCAATATCTATGCCAAACCTTGCGATCAAATTCTTCTACGCTCATGCCTTGCTTGTAAATACCTCTATAAAGTTGGTAACATTCTGATGTGCAATAACCAATCGAAACAGCCGAAACAGACTCACGCGACATTGTAGAATCTTGTTCAGTAGTAATACTCGTAATATGGGCGCAACCCTTTGCTATACTCCGTACCTTTTGCAATAGTTTACATTTCATAAGCTACATTCTTTTCAATCATACTCAATCAATATCTTAGGGCATATAGTGGCATCTTGGGCCCTTGACGGTATGCAAGGACTTGCACCATACACGCTGTACACCCGAAGACATAAGTCGTGCCACCCGTCGGAAGGAGGAACCAGTCTACCGAGGCATACACAATTACCCTCTCTATTAGGTCTAATCATATTCAATCATCACCGCAGTGGCGTCGAACCCATCATTACCCGTAGTAAAGAGAAAGTTGCGCACTCCCATTTTATAGTAGTTGGCTTTGATGGTGTGGGATAACAGGATATTTTTCCCCCCCCCCGACTTGCGGCATTTAAGATTATCTTATTCATATTCATACAACACTACTGTCATTGGATAGTGGGCGAGCGTGAGGATGTTGGTCGGTCCGATAGCCTCGTAGCGTGTGGTTATGGTTGCCGCACAACATCCGTCAGTAACATTCACCATCTGTCCGCTACCCCCCCCCATTCAGACGGAATGGAGGTGCGACGTGGGTCAGCTTACACTCCATCCCTTTTTCTCTCCATATTCTCCTTGAACAGCCGTTGAAACTCATCGCATAATGCAACCACTCCCTTATCCGTGAACACGGAATAAGACAGCTCCATTTTCTGCTTTGCCGAATAAAGGGCGAGATGAAGACTTATAGGTTTCATTTTCCAACCATCGGTTGCTTGCATCCACAACGTAAGCCACGTTTTCAAGAACATTGCCGCCTCGTGTGTTGGTGGCAAATCAAACTGAAGGAATAGGGCATTGTCCGAATCGTTTGCCTTGAGGAACTTGCTCACGGCATCGTCTTTTAGGAAATAGCGGTCGGCCACTTCCTCTTCGAGCACGTCTTCCAGTCGAGTTTTCAGCTCGAATGGTTCGGGGAACTGATAGTCGAAGGCTACGTCTTTGCGCATGGAAATGCAGAACACACGATCGCGGTTTTGTGGCACACCATAGTTCTTTGCGTTGAGTCGCGCCCAACGGCTCACATAGCCGAACGACGAGAGTTTGTCGAGCCACTTCTGAAAGTCGGGCATGAATTTCTGGCTTACCAGTGCCGCCACGTTCTCCTGCAAGAGATACTTCGGGCGAAGCACCTCCACGGCATCTGCCACTCGCCAAAGCAGTGCGCTTCGGGTGTCGCTGCCCTCCTGCAAGCCCATCTGCTTGCCAGCCTGACTGATGTCCTGACAGGGCGAAGAATAGGTGAAGAGGTCCACTTCGCGACCTTCGAGTGAGCGTTTTACTTCATGCCAGTCAATCTTGGTGATGTCGCCCAAGGCGCAGTCGGCAAACTGAGGAAAGACGAGGTTGTGCATCTGACAGGCGTATTTGTCGATGTCGCTCCATCCTACGCACTTCCATCGGAAGTCGGGATGCCACTCCCGTAGCACGTCGGTTGCCATGAGCTGCGAGTCGTAGCCGGAGAACGTGGTGAGGAATATCTTCTCCTCGTTCTTGTCGGTTGCGGTGGTAGGAAGGGAGGGCAGGGAGTCTTCGGGGGCGTCGAAGAGAGTGAGTTGCTCGCCTGGGCGTGGCTTGGGTGGTGCGGGGTAGAAAAGTTGCTCGTAGATGTGAGCCAACACGTCCACCACGATGCTGTTTCCGGCTTGCTTGTACTGTTGTGAGGCAGATATAGCCATGTCTTCGGGTTTGCCCTTGCCCTTCCAGTCGGGCAGTCGTTCGGCTGCTTGAGCATTGCTGCTCTGCATCGTGCCGATTACATTGTCGCGAACGCCCATCAGACGAAAACACTCCTTGGGTGTGAGCTTGCGGATGGCATAGCTCTTGATGGTGCGGTCGGTGAAATTGAGTTTTGTGATCATATTGTTGATGTTATTTGTATTCAATCATTACGCCTGTCCTTGGAAAGTGGGCGAGTGACATCAGATGCTCAATGCAAAGTCGCTCGTATCGGGTATTCAGTGTTACTGCTATTCCTCCCACACAGACATTTAAGGGTTTGATGTTAGTCATATTCTTCAATCAAAAGAACAAGTCGGTTCCAAGTTGCCAATATAACAATAACGCTGCACTTCGTATTCGCTGATAAACATTCGCCAATTCTGTTCATTATGATCGTAATGTTCATGCACGAAGAATGTACCACCGAGTCGCCAACAGAGAAGCGATCCTATGTAATGCGGTTGCTCTCTGGCTGGATGCCACAGTTGAACAATGTTGCGATATTCGGATGTTTTGTCCATGTCGGAATCAGACAAGGACGCATTTTTGACGCTTATACCATTTGCTTCGGTCTCAAACAAAACTACATCTTCTGTTGTCAGACTTTCTATCAACTCAGAAACCTTCGGTGACATGAATATCACGTTAGGCAATCGATCGTTTTTCCTCATAATCTTATTGTTTATAATACTTAACTCCTTTCGTAAAATCTCAAGAAATTCTCGATCCTTTCCTCTATATTTTGCAGCCTTAGAGCGACTGAATCCTTTGTGCCAATGTTTGAAGTCTTCCCAAACACTGTTTCCGTTTGTCACATTTTCTTTTTTATCCATGATTATCAGTCCTGATACATCGGCTTAATCCTCCCAACGGTGGCCTTTGGAAATCGGGCGACGCATTCCAGTAGATTCCTGCTACGGAGGGTACGTGGAAGTCTATCTTTATTTCATTCATATTCTTCAATCAGAAATACATTTAACTGCCACGAGTTGATTGTTACGGTCGGGCAAACGTCTGTGCCTAATTTGCCTCCATCGTTATTGCCACGAGGATATTGATAAAAGTCAATATTAGTCATATCAATCCTTCTCAACCTCCAATTCCCAAGTATTTTCGTAGTGAGAAGAAAAGACGTTATAAGGACACTTGCAACGATCGATAGCTACCTGCATTTTATCCAACATGTCTCTTGTATAGAAACATCTCCTCATAAGATAAGCCAAAGCCTTGAATTGGTCTTCGGTAAGAAATACGTTTTGCTCTCCACAGGTGATGCCTACGTTGTCGGTAATGGTAGAGTAGAAGAGTTCTACGTCTTCATCTTTTTCCTTTTCGTCGTTAAATACGATTATCTTCGTTGTATTGTAACTCATAATTCATTTCTCCTTTAATTTATAATTCAACAAACACGCAGATTCCGCCACTTACAGCGGTCAGTGCGTTTACGAGCTTACCCCCCCCGACTGTGCGACTGCGCCTCAGAGCCGAGGACGGATAACTTAGGTCGGCAGATCCTGGGCAGGGACAGTCGGTATAGCCCAGCTCGGTGGCTTGGCGTATGCGAAGGAACGTCTCGCCCTCTCGGTCCACCAACTGAAGGAACGGTCGGTCGGTGGTAGAGTAGATGCGGTAGAGCGAGCCGTCGGGATAGCGGCCATACAGCTTGCCGTCCTTGCTGATAGTGCCGCGCTTGTAGTGAGGGTCAGTCATATTCAATAATTAATCTCCATCCGTGACGAGGTGCAGGATTACCCCATTGTTGAGTTATGGTTCCGATACAGGTTCCGCTCCAATGGATGCGCTGATGAAAATCGTCGAATGGATGCTTCTTAGTCATATTCAATCATTATGCAATGTGGGCATTTGTAGTCTGTGGCTCGAAGGGCGGGCGATAAACTACCCCCCCCATCCTCGCCATTCGCGTCGATGACTAACGGGATGTACCGAAATCTTAATGTTGGTCATTGTTTTCTCTTACTTCCTGCCATGTGTTACCGTGACCGATTCCACACTTTGCCGCAAACGCACAAAAACTCTTGTCGTGGCGACCATTAAGGCAAGTTCCTAAATCGGCGCAGGTATCACAACCGAAATCCATCCAATCGGGATGATACCACACCTTATCGCCAACCTCACGGATATAACCTCTCTTATAATCTACCACCAAGGTTCTACCTCCGGTGGGAAAAGGTTTGTATTTGTTCAAGACGATCTTATACCGATTGTTTTTCTTCCTAACAACACGATATTTATTAGGTAGCGACCATCCAGGGGCAAAAACTTCAGGAGGCACACAACACTTTTTCGGAAAGTGGAACACCTTCGGATTACAAAAGTTGGAAAGCACTTTACGGTCAGTAGAAACAATATCTTCCCAGTTATTACAACAACGAAGTACGTCAACCCTCCATCCTATACGACGCTCTACCATATCTAACAGCGAGGGATAGTTGTGGGGTTTCTTCCAAACACCTCTAAAGTAAAGGTTGTATCTGTCAAACAATACCTTGTTTTTTGCTTTCATAGGACTATACTTTAATTTCCAGACTAAATTCCGCTATTTTAAGGACGAGCTGTAGTTCGTGAACGTACTTTATATGACATAAGAGTGCATAGCCTTTCACGTTGTAATACTTTATGAATATTGCCCAAGCGTATTTTTTTCGTTCTACAGCCAAATATCTGGCAAGGGAGCTACCTGTTCTTGCTTTAATTGGTCTTGTAAAGTACTTGCCAACGATCTTTTCTTTAAAACCGTTCTTTTTAAGTATTTCGGGCGTGATGGGCACGCCATCGATGTTGCAGCACCATGTCCCCCAGGGACCGTCGTCTTCGTCGTTGACAGCCTTCAGACTGACGACTCCCTTCTTGTCATTACGCTGTCGGTCGGGATGGATTTCGGTAACGATGCACAAGGTGTCTTTCGGAAACATGCAGTCTTTGTTTGTCTGCACAATGTCGCCTATTCTAAGGTCTTCTACATTAATCATTGTCGGCCTCCTTTCCTTCTTCAGTCTTAAAGTATTTGCCGTATTGTTGCCACTTCTCTTCGTGGATATTGCCAACAACCTCAAAGTTCTTCATTTTCTCTTTCTGGACATCATCACCAATGCCGTCAGAAATACCGCATACTTTAGAGTCGGGATTCACTGCCGTCACTATACCAAAGAAAGCTCCCTCCTCGCAGTAATACACTACGGCATAGTAGTTGTCGCGCTCGTTGTCTTCGATACAGCTATACGGATAATTGTCCGAGCGCAACACCTCACCCTCATATATCTCCTTGCCGTTCTTGTCGAGAAAGCCGGTGAACTGGCAGACGGTATCGGGGTCAATCAATACTGCTTCATTACGATTAAGCATAGAAACTTTCTGTCTGTCCTCAATGATGTAGGTATTATCACACTCCTTATAGTAATAGCCTTTAATCCACTCACTGCTATCAACACTCTTGCCTTTGAATTTAATCACCCTGTTCATTGCTGTTGAATTATTGTTTGTTATTATCGTTAGATTTAAAGACAAAATCAGTCCAAATGTCAATGAACTGCATACCTGCATACTCCGCCAAGTTTCTGTTTGAGAAGACAAAACACACACCGTTATCCGGTTTCGGATGCGGCGAAGCGTTTAGCGCATTCGAGACGACGAGACCGCCATCCGCATTCGCATCGTAGTTCGCACGACCGACACAGCGAAACTTTACCACCTCACTGAAGTTGTTGTACCCTTCCGTAGTATAGAAGTAGAACCAGGGATAGTAGCGAAATTCGTCTTCAGTAAACTTCGGGTGCCAGCCCTCATTGAGAACTTCCGTAATGATACGCAGCTTCAGAAAAGCTACAACATCCTTACCCATCCATTCTACAAGTGACTGCCCCCCGTTAGCTCTGGCGACCAAAGAATTGTAGGCAGACACCATAGGATGATTTTCACCCAGTTCATTACAGGCATCCTCGAAAGTCTTTATGCGTTCTGTCACAGGACGATTGTCTTTCTCGTCAACCATTACGAGGACGGTCTTGCCGCCTATTTCCTGCCACTCTACTTTCTTGTCAGCAGGCACTTCAATCTGAATTGTTTTACTCATAATTTATTATCTATTTATCGCCGAATATGATTAGCAATAGTCCGCAGATTATAAGTTCCGTTGCCATTGACAAAGAGCCATATTGTATGCCAAAATGAGCACCAAAGATAAAATCTATTGAGAGAAGTGCTATGATGCACCCAAACACAAGTAATATAATACCGTCTAATTTTCCCATACTTCCTCCTTCACTCCGAAAGATGCACCGTCGGCAAAACTAAAACAATCAAAGAAAGCCTTATAATTAGAAGAGCCGCCACTGGTTCCTTGTATTCCTTCTGTGTGCATAAATCCAATTTGGGTACGCACATTTCGTTTCTTTTCTCTCAGCCATCCGAATGGTTGGTGCTTCAGCATCTCCTGGCAGCACTCATCCGCGTTTTTAAATGGGCGGCATTGGGGTTCAGGCTTGACGCGGTAGCGATAACTTGTGTCAAATATGAAATCTTTGTATAAGTCCGTCCAACCGTCTCTTCCAAATAGTTGTATTGTTCTCCCTTCAGCAAATGCCTGTATTATAGGCAGTAATTCTTTTGCTTCTTCTCTTGTCATAATTATTTATAGTTTTGTTGGTCGTCCGTAAGTATAAACATCATGCTTGGCACGAGTGCCGTCTTTCTCTTCCATATAGAAGAAGAATGTCAAACCTAATGTTGCTCGCATATACTTTTCTGATGGTGTATGATGCGGAACTATTCTTGAAAGCCAGCCTACGTTTCCAGCTTCATCTATAACCTTATCTCCAACTTTAAAAGGTAAGGCTTTAATATAGTCCTCTTGAAGTTGTTTCATATCTTGAAGTAATTCCTCACGCCTTACATTTAACTTTACCATTCTATCTATAAAAGGCTTGATTGCTTCTCGTCGTTTTAGCCATCTATCTATTTGCTTGTCTAATTCTTCTTTTTTCATAAGTTGTTAAATTAATGCTAAGTTCTTACTTATTATTTCCCCCCATGCTGCCACTGGGGATGTTTGTTTATAATGTTATTTTACAAGTTCAAAATCGTAAACGAAAACCAAAGGGTTGCTCTCCCAAGTGCCTTTGCCGGAGATGCGGTCGATAAGGGAGGCGTAGGCTTCTTTCGCTGTTCTGAACGAAGAATTGGCAAGACCGTGATACCAATACGTCGTACCTTCAAGCCCTACGTTGTCGTCACGCCAAATGCCTTCTTTCAGACAGTCTTCTTCGCTGATGTCTTGCAGACGTTCTACGCGGATGTTGGTGATGCAAATACGATGGGGCATAAGGTCTGCCTTGACAAACATCTTGTTGTGCCATCCTTTCTCAAATAGGAGGCGCACCCAAATATTGCAACAAAGACGGAAAAGGTCATCGTCCTTTGCCATATCTTCGTATCTCTGTGCGATGGCTATGGTTTCACCAAGTTTGTAACGTGAAGACGACAAAGCGTAATCAAACATCTGCTGAAGCATATCTCCTTGGGCTTCATAGAGTCGTCTATTACATGACATTTTCCAAGCACTAATGTCCTCATTTGACCACCCTTCGTAGGTCTCCAATCTTTGAAAAAACATTGTAGGATTTAGCATACGCCTGGTCTGGGTCTTTCTGCCTTCGAGTACGGTCTGTGTGAGACCGTACTTGTCATTGAACATAATCTTCTTCATACTCTATATTTCCGTTAATACTTTACTACGTCTTCCTAATCTTTTCCATTTCCTCATTCTCCTTCGAGAGTCGCTCCAGATGCTCCAATACGAGCGAATACGACTGATTGTTCACCTGGTCTTCGGTGAGCGAGGCGTATTTCTGCATGGTGGCGATGGTGGCGGTGTATATCTCCAAGGGCGTTGACGGCCGCTTGCGAGGATCAAGCTTCTGCACCTTGAACACATGAGGGTAACGCCGTGAGAGGGTGTGCATCATGCCGGTCCACCAGAAGAGGATAGGTTGCCATTGGTAATCGGGGAAGTGACGGAAGAGTGGGGCTTGGGTGTCGAATTGGCGCACGTCGTAGTGGAAATCATGCACCTTGAGGTTGGTGTTGGTGTCAATGAAGTTGATACGACGGTTGAAGATAGTGGCGAGGAACATGGAACGTGCCCGGTCTACGCTGTCGGCTTGCTGTGCTATCTGCTCGGCCGTGAACTTGCCCAACTGCTTCATCTTGACAAGGTTGTTGGCGAGCGAGGTGTATTGTCCCATGAGATCGGAGGCAAAACGATACTGCTGCCATGAAAAGCCGTCCATATCCTGCGCCGGACCTTCATAGTCGGTCTTGTGATGTAGCAGACCACGTTTGTTGCGTAGGCGAAGGGTAGGGTAGGGAAAGCGAGAGAGGTGAGCTCCACGCTCGTTGTCGAGCCAGTCGAGCAATCCGGCACCGGAGGCAAGATACTCAGCCGAGTTGCGGTCGTCGGTCTTCGGCTTAGGCGTTAGCCAATAGTTGAACTGCCATAAGTAGATGGGGAAGGTTTCTTCCTCCTGCTGTTTGCGACGGAAGAAACGGTTGCGTCGGCTTGGGGTGGAGAGTCGGCAAGTGTAGTGTTGCTTCTCAAGAGGCTTCGACTCGTCTATGCCTTCCACTATCTCTATGCCTGCAAGAACAAAGAAGCACGCTATCTTGACGTTGCGCATGTCGAAGGGATGATAACGGTCGGCTCGCTCTATCTGCTCAAGCATTATGCGGGAAATGAGCTCCAACTGCTCGGTGCTGCACTCGTTCCATGATCGGGGCAGTGTTAGGTTGATGTTTCGTTGTGTCATAATTTTCGGGTTTCTTTCATAGGCAAATGTAGGAGTTTTTAATTTGGTGGGGCGGACATGGTGGGGGAGCGTATAAGGAGAAGATACAAATGAAGCCACTCTGCGAATTGTGTAATTAGCGCAAAGTGGCTTTGAAGAATACAAATGTAAAAATTCAAAAAATTAGAGGGTGGCGTGTAGGGCATTATAGTCCCACACCTTAGTGCAGTCGTCTTCGCAGGGCTGCCAGTCGTCATCACAAAAGTAGAAAGCGTAGGCGGCTTTGATTATCTCCTCTTCGTTCATGCAAGCGCAGAGGTCGGCGTACATCGAATTGAAGGCGACGTATTTGTCCCATGCGTTGACATTTGAGTGAAACTTCATGCCCTTAGTCAGCTCGTCTACCTTGATACGAGTCCAATGTGCACCTCCGCCGGTTGGCGTACCCTCCTCGTCGTACATGCCGCTATAGACAAGAGCATTAACATCGTGGTTGGCCATCTTCTCAGAATAGTGTCGTCCATAGAGAACGGCGTGCTGACGGCGCAATATGTGCCAATAGAGTTTGGGGTCGGTCTGCTCCAGCGCAAGGAGATCGGTAGAGAGAGTTTCTACTGCTGCCCACATCTTCTTCTCGGTAGCCATACCATTGGCACGAGCCTGTTCAATCATCTGTTTGTAATTCATTTTGTTTGAGTCTTTATATGTTTAACATGTAGGGCAGATGCCCCGAAAATGTGGGATAAGTAATGTTTTTTGCGCAGAGATGTGCAACGTTGGAAAGAAAGTTTGCGCTTGGGGCTTGCTTTCTGCCTTTACCTTAGTGGTCGAGGCGGTCGGTGGTGTGTCTTTCTTTTTCATAGAGTTTCGTAAATTTTCGTTGAAGAATAAGCAGCAACAACACAAACCAGTTTGACAGATATGCCACCACAATGGCCGACAGCGCCGATGCGTAGACATCGTGGCCGAGGTAGAGCAACGCCGACATTGTAACCCAAAAGGTGAAACACTGAGGGCATGATGCCACCTTGTCAACAACACGGGCAATGGCTTCGGCCAGTCCGAGGTGTTGGGCAAGCGTGGCAGCTATCATGGTGGCTATAGCTATCAGAACTATCATGGCTTTATGTAGTTGCAAGGGTGAGCGTTACGGGGCAGTCGGACACGAAAGTCTTGGAACAGTTGCAGCAAGATATGCGTGCTATGCCGTTCTGTACGGTACCTACTGTTATTGTTGCCGAGTTGATGGCTGTGGCGCTGAACACAGGTATGGTGAAGTCTTGCGACACCACTTGTGAGCGTGTGCAGCACGAGCCGCAGTTGCATGGGATGTAGCTTATTACACCCTCAACGTGAATGACGATGATATACTGCGATGTGCCTACGTTGGCAATGCTCTTGACGGAGAACTTCGGAGCGAACACGGGTGTCTCATCTACGCAAGCCGGTGTGCAAAGCTGCTGTGTGATATTGACATCATAATAGGGTGCAGCGGCGGTTGCACCAGCCGCAAGTGTGGCTATGATGATAGCCGGAATGGTACGTTTGTTCATAATCGTTTATGTTTTATTATAGCGACGATGCTTGCCGCCGCTTGGTTTGTTACTCTGTTTAATGTTTTACCTGATAGCCTTGCGTCTGCCCTACGGGTAGGTTCTTGTCAAGAAGATCGGCAAGCTCGGTGAGGTCTTCGTCTTCAAACGTCACCATACCCTCGAGCACAGACAGCGGTCCGTTACCTCGCATCTTCTCCACTATGTCATGTGCCATCTGCGGTATGCTCTCTTCGGGTATCTGACCGAAATATCGGGCAAGCATAGGTGCGACGAGCGAGTTGATGATTGGCTGGATGAGTGGCTCGATGTCCTTCTGTAGGGCATAACTGCCACTGATAATGCCTAATGAGCTGATGGTGGCTTGCAGAGACTGAAGCATGGGTAGGCGCATGAGGTTGCCTGCGGCTATCTGCGAAATGGCGGGTCGTGCCCATTCGGACACGACTGCCGCCAAGATTTGTGAGTTTTTGTATTCCATATATATAGCTGGATTACGTTATTCTCTTACTGATTGCATCCGCAACCGCAACCGGTCTGGCATACGTTGGTTGAAGGGATGAACAACTTGGTTACGCTCGACAACGATGCCACCTGCGACTTGAGCACGTCGATGCTGGCGTTAGCTGCCGCATTGTAAGCCATCTGCTGTGCGTTGACGGCTTGCTGCGCATCCTTGTTTGCATCCACTTTGTCTTCTACACGGCGCAACTTCGTATCGAGATACTGTGTCACTTCCACGAGCTTCTTGTCGGTGTAGTTTTCGCTCTTCTGAATGGCGAGTTCGGTTTTCAGAGTGCTGTTCTCTTGGATGAGGTTAGTCTCACTCTTAGTTACGAAACGCGCATCAGGGTCGGTAGGATTGGCTGTCATGCCGTTGTTTCTTCCGATGCCCAGAAGCGAGGCGCTGCCTCCCAATAGGCTCGTTGCCAAGCCTGCGATGCCGAGACCCAAGGCTGTATTGCCAAGTCCCTTGCTGGCAACATCATAGTTGCCGTCATTAGTTTTAATCTGCATAGTGTTTTGTGTTTGGTTGATTTCGTTCATTATTGAACTTGTTGCAAAGGTAGGGGAGAAAGTGGTGTGGGCGAAGTGTTTCTTATTAAGTGTTCTTGCCGTGGAATAACGTATAATTTCGGCTAATACTAAAATAAAAAAGCCTCACGCTGCTAACGTGAGGCTCGGTACAGTATAAGATATTCTAATGACTATCGGGGATGCGGTGTGAACTTCCCTTGCGAATCTTCGGCTACGGAAATGTATGGCACCACTTCGTCGCGGATGATGTCAAGAAATAATTGTGCGGCTCGCTTCTTGGGTACGTCCTGCATCCAGTGGGCGTTGCTCATCAACTGTTGTTCGAGTCCGACAACGGGACGCGCTACAAGGGTAGGGTGGTTGCGCAGGTAGAGCTTAGGCATGAAGGTGACGTACTTGGTTTCTTCCACCGAAGCAAGGGCTTCGTCGGGGTCGCTGATGATACACTTGATGTTGAGTTTGTATAGGTCGCGCTGAATGTTTTTTTGAAAGGTCTCAATCGCACGTTCGCCTACGTCGGGCATAATGATAGGGTGCTTCAGAATGTCTTCATACGACACCTTTGGAAGTGAGGCAAGCGGATGGGTATCGCGCATGATAGCATACACATTAAAGGGTATGCAGGGTGTAGTCTCTATTCCCTCGTGGCTGTAAGCCATATTCATAGTGAAAGCAAGGTCTAACATGTGCGCCCTTAGCGATTGGTTAAGAATATATGCTTTGGTGAACTCGGCATTGATACGCACGTTGGGGTATCTCTCCATAAATATCAATGCTGCCATACGGACATACGGAGTAATAAAAGAACCTACGCCTATGCGCAATTCGCCGGTCATGCAGTTGTTAAGGGCATTGATTTGCTCTTTGCAGTCCTCGGTCTGCTTCAGTATTTCTTTGGCACGAGGCAACAGGGCTTCGCCGCTTTCAGTGAGCATAATGCCGTGCGAAGTGCGGATAAGCAGTTTGCAACCCAACTCGTCCTCCAGGGCGCGAATGTGCTGGCTTACCGCCGACTGGGTGACGCAACAACGTGTGGCAGCCGTACTAAACGACTTTGTTTCGGCGACATAAACAAAGGAGCGTAAATGTCTTAATTCCATAAAACCTATATTTTTAGTTATTCTACGTTTACAACAATGTAATCAAAGAAGCTTTTCTAATTGCAAAATTAAAGACAATTATCTAATTTAGATTATATTTTGTATTAAAAACGCTAATTTTAGTATAAATTTATCAGAATACTAATATATATAATAAAAATCCCTGCATCCATACCTTTTGTATATAAAGGATAGATGCAGGGATTTGTCGTATGACGAAAAAATCTTTCTCGTATGAGCGATTATTTCTTGCTCTTCTTTGCCGTCGTTCCTTCTTCACTTGTGCTGAAGAAAGAAGAGTCGGCATCGTCGAACACTTCCTTAGCGATATTGCTTTCGCTCTGTGCGTCAATATCGCTTACCCTTTTTTTGACGCGAGAAGCGAGTCCCAACCGCCGGTCTCAGGCTCTGTAATCTCGTAACGTCCGTATGTACAGGGTTGCAGAGAGCCGGACAGTTCCACCTGACGGTCGTCGTCGGCCTTCTTGCCCGTGTCGCCCTTAATGCCACCCGAAGCATACTCAAACTTGTGCTGAGGGTCGTACACGATAATACTCTTCTCGCCATCCTGGATAATGTAACCAAGGTCGAGGTTGTTCAGGGCGCGAGCCACTTCTGCAGACTCTGCGTTTACGCTCTCAAGCACGTAGTCGAGCTGCTGCTTAAAACCTTTTCTGCGACCAAGGCTCTCGAAAGTGTGTCCCTGACTACTTTCTTTGCATTCAAATTTGTAGAGACCCTTGCCAGTGTTGAACGACTCGGCGGTCAGAGCAGGATAAACGTTCTTTTCTGCTTTCAAAGGAGCCTTGAGGTCGCCTTTGTTGAAAGCATACACATTGATGCCAAGGCCGCCAAAGTTCTCTAAGCATTCATTAGCGGCGAGAATATCCTTAATCTCAGGACATGTTGCTGTTACTGCCATATTCTTATGAGTTTTTGTGTTGTTGAATGTATTGTTTAAAAGAAGGGCGGCGGGTAAGCATGTTCCGTCAGGTCAGCCACGACCGTCGCCCGTGAAAATATAGAGTGAAAGAAACTCCGTTAGGTATTAACCGTTCTTCTTGAAGAAAGCTGTCAAGCCCATGTTCGTGCCGGTGGCGGTGAGCTGAATCTTCTTCTCGGTCTTGCCGTTGCTCCAACCTGCAAACTTGTAGGTAGTACCATCGACTGCCTCAAGAGAGAGAATCTGATTAGGCGCAGTTTCAAGCGGCTTGGTGTAACCTGTGCCATTTACCTTTACTGTACCGTCTGGTTTCTGACCGTCAGTACCAGCAAGGGTAATCACGAGCATAGTGTTATCGTAGTCGCCGGCAACATACTCAGGAGCAACGAGCGAACCGTCGCTGACGCATAGGGCGCTACGCAAGAAAGATCTCGTACCGCATCCCTGTATGCTCTGAATCTGGAAAGACAGGTCTCTGTGGTCTCGGTCAGAACCGAGGCGAACACTTACGTACTGCTGGTTGCTCAAGGTGTCAACGCCATAAACAAAGTTCTTGTCGATGGTAGCGTACATACGGTCGCCCTCGCCGAAGCCTGAGATAGGACAGATAGTAACCTTTGAGAGTCCAGGCAACTTGAAGTTGTCGCCCTGATTGTAGTCTACCCGGAAGTTGCCATGGAACTTGTTGGCATAACCGGCAGCGATGTTCATAGCTGTGGTCTCGTTCATGTAGACACGTGTAGGAACCTTGCGCAGACGCTCATCCCACTTCATGTGCCAAGCCAAGAAGTTGTCGTAAGGCGCAGAGTCGTCGTTGTTAGCTGGAGCGGAGATAGCCTCACAAGGAACGAGGTTGCCGTTAGCCTCTGAAATAAGGCCATCCTCGATGTCGTGCTTGATGCAGGTGTGGAAACCGTCGTAGAGCGCCATTGCCTGATCATGGGCAGGAACACTATCGTCACCATTGTCGAGCGAAATGTCGCCAAACCACAAGTTAGCTGCGAGGTTGTCGGCATAGTCCTTGAGGATTGCCTCTACAGCCTGTGAAGAGAGAGGGAACTGACCCTGAGCGTCGGTGCCGAATACTGTCTCACAGAAGTCGTCGATGTTGCCAGGAAACTTATCCCAAGAGAGCTTGGCAACAAGGGTGCGCTCTTTCAGGAAACCAGCCTCGCTGTCGATCTCGCGGTGAACGTCCTTACGACGTGTGGTGCCACCCTTACGGATGAACAAATGGAAAGTGCGCTGGAACTTAACACCAGTAACGATTTCGATACCAAGGCGATCCATCTCTTCTGCATCCGAATAGCCCGGACCCATTACAATTTCCTTAGAAACCTCCTCGGCTACGTGCTGAAGCGCGTCAAGGCCGATAAAATCTTTAGGTAAATTTGCCATAATTGTTGTGTTTTTGTGTCTTTGTTAATGTTTTTGTTGTTTGTGTTGGTTGAGAGTTTTTATTTCTCTTCCTCGCCATGCAGGAAGCGCTGGAAAGCAGCCTTTCGCTCAACGTTGGTCTTGTACTTGCTGCCATCAAAGGTACGCAGCTGCGGAGTTTTCACACCCTCGCCATTGTTCTCAGGAGCCTCGCCGCTGTTTAGCTCTTCGCCAGCCTCATTGGTGAGCGCGGCAATCTGAGCCTGCTTGTCGGCAATGGTCTGCTCGGCTGTAGCAAGCGCGTCCTTAGCGGTCTGAAGGTTTGCCTCGGCATCAGTCTTGTCGGCTGTGAGCTGGGCAATCTCTTTGTCCTTTGCCTTGGCGAGAGCTTTCAGCTCGTCGTCCTTTTTGGCAAGAGCATCGGTGTGCTGCGCGTTAAGGTCGCTTAGTTCTGTACTGTGAGCCTCGTTAGCCTGGGCGAGTGCGGTCTCCGCGACTTCCTTTGCTTCGTTGGCTGCGTTTACTTGAGCGGAGATTTCATCAAACTTGCCCTGCAATTCTGCGAGAGCGTTCTCCGCTGTGGTGACTTTCTGCTCTGCGTTAGTCACCTTCTGCTCAGCTTCTTTCATGTGGGCTTCGAGAGAGTCAAGAAGCGAGGCGTTCATATACGCGCCCTCTTCCGTAACGGCAATCTCGCCAGCCTGCAATCCGCAAGCGTTGCAAATAAGAGGATATTTCTCCATATTGATATTAGTATTTGTATTGGTTGCTTCCGGTTCCTCTGACTCCGGCTCAATCTCCGGCTCGTTCTGTGGCTCAACTGCCTGCTCACGGTTGATGAGTTCGGCTCTGCCATCATAAAGTTCAAAGGCGTGTTGCACTACTCCCATAAATGACGACTGACCGTCCATCAAAATGCCCTTCACGTCCTCTGCATTGAACACTTTGCCTTTCAGGTGTTCGTCCTTTGCGTTAGGGCAAGCTTTTTTGACATCGGCGCGAAACTCAACGCCAAGATCGGCAAGTTCTTTGATAAGCTCCTTGTCATCATCCTTATTGGCAATGTCGCGATAAGCCTTGTTCTTGTCAAATGACTCGGGGTCATAAAGCTCATGGTAGGTCTCGTCGGTGTACTCGTCTTTCGCTCCATCGGGCAAAGTGTAGAACGCTGCCATTACGCCGATACAACCGACCTGATCTTTGGGGTTCATGTAATAGCGCTCATCGCAAAGAGAAGCGAGATACATTCCTGCCGAGGCACACAAACCATCAACCAAAGCAATCACCTTCTGGCCTTTTGAGTGAGCATAGTCAATGGCAAGAGCATAGTCGTTTTTTGCCCATGCCGAACCGCCGGGAGTATTGATGACGAAAACGTGACCACGACAAAGAGGATGGTCGGCAGCTCGCATCATCATGTCGCGGTGGTCGATAGAGCCATACGAGCAATAGCCGCCGTTGCGAGTGATAGGACCGTCAACGGAAAGTACCGAAACGAAGGGGAAGTTCTGTGCGTGCTCGTCGTCATCAGGAAGGTCCAAAGTCCAGTTGCCTCTCACCTGCTTGCCATCCTCCGAAATCTGATATTCCTCTGGATAGTAGGTGTTGCCCTCGGCATCCTCTGCGGTGACATATCCACAGCTCTTCTCCGGCTTGCTGAAAGCCGCATGAGTGTTTAGGTTGTGCTCAAGCGACTTGCGAATACCATGCACGAAGTCGGGACTAACCATCCACTTCTTTCCGGTGAGTATTTCAAATAAGCCTTTCATTAGTAAAAATGTGTTTTGTGTTGTTATCCTGAAAAATCAATCTTTTTACCGACTGACCATGTTGCGGAGGAAGGGCTCGAACCTTCGACCTCTTGGGTATGAACCAAGTGAGCTACCAACTGCTACCACTCCGCTGTGTTATCCGTATGCAAAATTAAAGGCTGCTTCGGTAATATTTAGGACAAAAAAACACCGCTATCCTCGCGGACAACGACGTAATATATAATCTAAGGCATTGAAAAATGGTCTAAAATACTATGCGTCTCGAAGTGTGATAGGTATCGGCTCCGACAGGGCTTGTGTGGTGGCAGTGACGGTTCGCGCCAACTCAGTCTGACTATGGTCTGTGGTGCTACCTATGTCGAATGTATGGGGCAAGGTGTAGCACAACTGCAACGAACCGTCCATCTTGCGCAATACCACGTAATACTCCTTATCACGCATATTTCGGTACGCTTCAGCCACATTTTCGCCTCCATTTGCCACATTTGCACTAATATTATATGTATATATAGTGCCATTGCCCTGTTTGGCGGACGTCATCTTCACTTTAAGATTCTCTACAATAACGTAGTTTTCGCCACTCGTAGCCAAGCGTAAAGTTGGCTCGGCAGGGAAACTACAATTATTAATATATAACACTTGTGCCATACTGAAGGGTATCGGTATAACACACTCTTCCCTTGGGTAAAACATTACATCGGTAATGCCATCAAGGAACAATTCTTTGCATTTATTTGACAATTCCATTTACTTTTTAAAAAGGGTCGTTTTTTAACTTAATTTATAAAATCATTTAACAGTTGTTCACATAGAAACGTTATTCCCATTCTATTCTCTCGAACGAGACTGTGCGCTCACTCTCGTCTATGAACTGCATATCAGCACAAGAATAAGCCTTGAAATTCTTGTGCTCCGTAGCAAACCAACGATCAATGACGCGCCTCATATTGTTTTTCTCTTGCTCGGTAGGGTCAATACCGTAACGCATTAGGAAGCGTTCAAGCATAGCTACGTGCTTACGACAGATAATACGATTGTTGGAGATGCTATAGTCAAAAGTAGACATGGCCCACTCTATAAGGCTGCGCTTAAATTCATTGTTAAGCGCAGCTTTGAGTTGCCACACACCTTCCTTAGTGAGATTCCACGTCGATGTAACTTGCTTTACGACATCAACAACCTCTACTTCGTAGGGCAAACGAATACAGATATAGTCCATATCTTCACTTTTATTGTAATCACGATAGCCAAAAATACGTTGCACTTCGTCAAAAGAAAGATAGTTTTGATTATCACGAAGCAATATTGAAGTTCCACCATTGGGATGCCGCCCCGCCATCATGTTACGCCATTGCTGGTGCGAAAAACATTGAGGATCAAGCGAACGAGATTGTTCCGTTGTGTTCGTAATATAATGACGGAGGATAAAATGCTCATGCGTATAGACACTAAACACCAACGGCTCATCCTTGGCAAGCACATGCTTGGGGTCGCGATTACGGAAGAACTGGCAACGACTGGTAGGTAGGCGAAGGTAAATGTTAGACATAACGGTTATTATTTTAGTTTTGGCCGTTTATATTGGCTCATAATTAAATCAGTGGTATTGAAGCTGTAGCGCAATGCAACATCGGTCATGTTGTTAGACTGCATCTTGCCGGTCACTTTTTCTATCTTCTCAATGTCGTTACGACTAAGACGGAGGCAGAGCTGTGCAAAGTCAATATAGCAGCCTCCAGACTCGGTATGAGCGATAACGCTCATGTCGAACTTGTCGTTACGACCAAAGAACTGGTTAAGACCTTCTACAAGGTCGGCTTCAGTGTAAACTTGCGCAACCGGATGCAGTTTGCGATACTTGTCGGTATAGGTCTTCAGCCGCTTCTCAAGATAATCATTGATAGAGTCAGAGTAGTCGAAGTAGAGCTGCGCTTCGGGCGAATCGGCATCACCACGTCGGGCAGACTTAAAGAATCCGCGTAGTTGAGTAAGCACCTTCAGTACAGCATCAAACTGATTGAACTCTATACCATCGTTGAATATTTCGCGCATATCGGCTTTAACATCGGTAACAACACTCTCAAGCATATCGGCGAGGAACGTTACCTTATCAAGATTGGCTGCCATGCGGTCAACACGCTCACGCATACCGTCCTTGTTGTAGTCAACATAATACTTCAGCAAAGTACCGAACGAAAGAAAATCATAGCTAACCTCTGAATGTAGGTTTGTCTGCACGATGGAAGCATACATGATGTCTGCCAATTTGCGATCATGCTGCTGAATGGTGCGCACAAGGGTCACCATTTCGCTCGAACCTGGACGCAAACGTTCAGCCGACTTTACGAGTCGGTTGCGCTTCTCTACAGCGTCATTATAGTCGGGATTGTGAAAGAGCACATCGAGGGTCTCGGCATACTTGCTTGTGGGCACATCCTTGAAATGGAAAGAGTAAATAGTGGGCTGGTTGCTAACAAGTTCTTCTCTCGCTTTGATAGGATTTGATTTAGCCATAATTTATGCTATTTATCATAAGGTCGATTATCAAACAAAAACTAACGCATATCTCCTTCGCCGGAAATTACATTTCGCGACTTGCGAGAGGCAAGTTTTGCGAGATTTTCTTCTGCCACCCTCGTCGCGTTGTGTTGTGGTTATATGCAGCTTGCCCTTACGCATGTGCTTGCCGGCTTTGCTTGCAAACTCGCCAACCTCACCTACGAGATTGGCAAGCATATAGAAGAGATTGTCGCTCTCAGGCATACAAGTACTCATTGCCTTGTCCTGATATTCGTTTAAAGTTAAATTTGCCATGATATATATGTTTATATTGATGATTAAATGTCAAACTTCTCACAATACTGGCGCATACGCACAATGATGATGTAGCGTATTTTCTCGCCAAGAATTTTTGCATTAGGATGCGGTGTGCCGGTCTTGCCATGATAACGAAGGTCAAGAATATGCTTCCAGTCGGCAATCGTGTATGTATATGCCACAACAGTATAGGTATCAAGAGGCAGAACACCTCGTGCATCCTCCGGCTTCAATCCAGACTTCAGAAGTCGGTTGTAGCCCCACTCGCATACTCGGCATACAAAACGATACACCATACGCTGCCAACGAGTGCCATAAAAATACCAATGCGGACGTGCTATCTGTACGCCACCCTTCTTCTCCAGATTGCAATAGCGTGTGCTCTGCTCGGCTATGCTGTTGGGCGATGTGCGGTTGAGCTCGCGCGATGTGCTTATCTGTGTAGTCACTACCAGCGTCATTCGGATAATGGAGAATGCTTCCTCACACTCGTACTTCTGAGCCTTCTCAATAAACTTTTCTTCGCTGATACAATACGGACTAAGCGCGTCCATCAGGTTCTTGTTCTCAAGCATGAACTGCATATTAGTGCTGATCCATACCTTATGGTTCTTTGTGGCATAGTCGATGTAGGGAGAAGCGTTCAGATACGCCCAAATGTAGTTAGAAAGGCCCTTTTCGTTGGGCATGAAAAAGTATATTGTGCCGTGGCGATACATCGAGCGGTGGCCGCTTTCCCAGAATCCCTTGCAGCGTTCTTCGTCGCGCTTCTGAATGAACGCTTCCACTTTCTCTTCGGTTATTCCTTCTTCGGGCTGCTTGCCCTTAGCCTTGTAGCATATTCTGCCCACTCTTGCTATATGTCGTGGAAGAGATGTCTGTCGCCACCATTCCACTTGTGGTTCGATGAATTTCATTATGGATAAATTTTAGTTTATTATTTTTGAAGCTTACACAATACTCGTCGCTGCACCTTGTCGAACAGACTTTGGAGAGAGCCGTTGTTGAAGATTACTGCATCGTAGAATGGCAAGGGCAGAATATTGCGCTGTCTGTCGCGATCCATACGTTCCTGCGACACCCCTCTGCGCAGTCGGGTTGCTTCCCATGCCGACACGCAAACCTTGAACAGCTCGCTGCTGGGGAATTTCTCACACAAGGCTCTCAGACCGTCCTCGTCAATAACGTAAACAGCCTTGTCTGTCACCTGGTCGATGGTGGTCCAATACTCATAGCCACCATACTGGGTGTATGCTAACATCTTGTCGTGCTGCACGTCGCATTTTTCCACAAAATGATGTTCCACACCATCAATCTCGCCTTCACGCTTCGGACGTGTGGTATAAGAACACAACACTTTATATCCACCCAAGTCGGACAGCATCCGAGCCACAGTGTCCTTTCCAGCACCACTCGGACCAGTAATTGTTATCAGTTTCATATATTGTTTTTTTGTTTGAATTTTAACATTTGAGCAATCAATATAGAATCATAAGACCACCGTAAAACACACGTAAGCCTCATTTTTTGCGAAAACGTGGGCGTTTTTGCCGTTTTTGAGTTTTCGGTTTAACACTTGTAAAGTGTTTAAGGCGTTTCCCTTTATTTTTACTCCTTCAGCTCACTCCAAACTCGCCTACAAATCTGACGATATGTTTCCTCTCCCAATGCCACCTTACAAGCATGAATGAGATAGTTGTACGTCACGGTCTGACTGCTTCCCAACTGCTGCCATTTCAGGTTTGTCTGCGCTTCATTATATTTGGAGCTGCATCTTGATAGTTGGTGGAATAAGTCAAAACCATACGGATGTGATCGCAATGCCCATCCCGCTTTCACCCAGTCGTCATAACTCTCGGTAATATTCCGATGGTTGCCCACAAGTTCCTGCACAATAAGCTCGACCAATCTGTCTTGCACACGCTGCTGTTCCCAGAAGTTAGAGTTGCCTTCGGCTTTATACTCTACATTCGCATTGTGCGAGCGATACGCTTGGCGTGAAGCCAAAGAGACAAGCTGAGCTTGCTCACCTTCCAGTCCCTTATACGGCACCACATTTTTATTTATATATATGTGCTCAGAATCATCCCATGAAGCGAAACGCACACGTCCGATATTGCTGCAAGCCTTGTCAAGCGTAATGCCGATAGCTGCATAATCTTTGAGTAGAGCTTTGAACTGGTCTTTGTGCCGTTCAGGATAAGCCAGTTTTACTAAACCGAAATATCCGCTGCCGGAGCACGACCGCATCAGCAAGGCTATTTCAGGACGATAACCGCAAGCGAAGCGCACATTTTCAAAATTGCTCAGATGGGCGTTGTCCGCAAGGTCTATGTCGATGGCGAGCCAACCAGTGTGTTGCTTCAGATGAGTTTCTCGACGCGAGACTGGAGCTATAAACTTCGACCCATCCTTACGTATGCACTCATCGTCGTAGATGCTGAACAAGCCACTCAATGTAGCTCCTGGCAAATGCTTCTTAGTGTCGATGTACTCCTGCATTTTCTTCGCCTTACTGCCATACTCTTTGCGCATAGCGCGGAGGTGCTGCACATAGGGTTTCCAACGATCCGTAAGGCAGAACTCGCGGATAGTCATTTGCTGAATGCACTCACCAGTTTCACGGTCTACATACCGACCTACATTGTCGAGCGCATCAGAATATATAGAGCATATCTCGTCAAACATATTTTATAAGTAGAAATAACTGGGTTATCATATCGGTTGCAAATTTAATAATTAAAATTGATATAAACAATATTTTAGCTACGTTTTTACTACGTTAGTTATGTTTGGACTTTAATTCTTCAAAAGTCCAGTTTTTTGTTTTCAAGTCCATTTTTTCAAAAAATGTCAAAAAACGAAAAGTTCGTAATTTTGAAAAACGCTTCTGCTGTCCACCCAAAATCCACTTCGTGACCGCCCAATGAATTTTTCAAAAAGCGATTTAACTTTCTGATTTTCCACTACTTATCAATTAAAAGTTTAAAAATGGGGTAATTTTTTATATATCTATACGAGCGCAAAGAACAAAAAAAAATATAAAGAATAGTAGAAATAAGGCATTTTATAGCGTTTTTTCGGCATCGCTTTGCCTTTCCCTATATCCTACAACTTATTAAATGTCAATTATTTACGCCATAGGCGTTAATGCTACTAACTATATTGTTAGGGTTGGGGAGTTTTGAAAATGGGGAAAGAAAGAAAATTGGCGAAATTTATATATAGTAGTAGTGTTTTTTAGTAGATTTATGGACTTTTGATGATTAGATTATATGTAATATCCATGATTATTAAGGAATTACAAGAGTTTGAAGACTTTGACTCTTGGGGCGGAAGTTTATTCTTGAATAAGCGAGAAAAACGGAAGAAATGCGAGTGAAACGCAAAAGAAAAAGGTCGCCTCGCCTAACGGCGTGACGACCTAATAAATGCTTTGTTGATTACGAAAAATAGCGCAAGAGAAATGCTTTACTACTTGCGAATTACTGCAAAGGCAGCTTACGGAAGGCTATTTGTTCTTCATAAACTGATTGGCCTTTGTCATGCTGTCATAGAGTTTGCCACGGCCGTACATATCAATCTTTGCCTCAATAGGTCGCTCCAGGCGTTGCAGGAGCGTGTTTACGGCTTGCAGAAGGGCGACGTTGGTGTTTGCTTGGTAAGACTCCATTTCATCAGTTACGGAAGTTCCTGCGGCGATTGTGGGGCTTGTCTCGGCTATATTGCCAGTGTCGTAGGCGCGGCGACCGGAATAGTTGCGGTCGTAATTGACGAGAGCCTTCAGCAGTTGCGGATTATTCATCATCATTGCTTGCGTAGTCTCACGTCCGATTACCAACTCGGGACCGTTCTCGGCTACCAACGACGGACGGCCGTTAATGGTGGTAGCGGTAGGCTGAGTGAGGAGCGACACACCGTTGTGTGGTTTGTCGTCCTCGGTTGCCCAATAGAGACTACCATCGTTGCCGACAAACGGACGAAGGTCTTGCACGTTGCCGGAATCGTAGGTAAGCATACCAGATACGACCTTAGTATTAGGACCCTTGGTTGAGTTCTTCTTCTTTCCTCCACCAAGAGCTGAACTTAAAGCCCACTGAAGAAGTCCCATAAGAGTTGACATGACTACGGCAGCGGCAATAGGACCAGCGATCGGACCTAAGAACTCAAAGCACTTTGCCATTGCTCCAGCGATAGAGAATGTCACCTCGCTTTCAGTACGCGCTGCATCCGATTGTACAACAGCATCATTGTTTTTTTGTTTCGCAACGAGAGTAGCGTTAAGAACTCCATCTGTTGCACTAAGCATAGTCTGCTGTGCAGCCTCTGTGCCTTTACTCTGCTCTTTATTTCCTTGCTCCGTTGCGACGGTCATATTCTTCACGCCCTTGTCGGTAGTCTTCTCGCGCTCCTTTGTGCCCTGCTTAACCTCTTTGGAAAGAGCTTTTTGGTGCTTCTTCTCTTCTCGAAGCTGTTTTTTGCGCTGCTTTTCCTCTTTCTTTTTCTTCTTACTGTCACCGAGATCTGCATTAAGAGCAGCATTTACTCCGCCCATTACAATTCCTGCACCTGCTTCAGCAAAGGAAGATTGTCCCGTAATAGCATCAGCAAAAGAACCTCCTGCCTGTTCTGCTACGCCCTTTAACGCTGGAGAACCTTGTTTTTGATTTGAAGGCGATTTGCGAACTTTGCCTTGAGATTCCTGAGCATCTGCGGGCAAGGCTTTTTGTGTGCGATGAGCAGGATCGAAATACGACGTGGAATTTGCAGAAGAATCCGATTCCTCTGTTTGTTCCGCCGGACTACCAACATTGCTATCTGTTCTATCCGAGACCTTGCTTTGTAAATCCTTAGCAACTTCTAAAAGACCTCGAACATTTTCTTGTATATCGCCTAAACCAACAACACCCTCCCGACGTTCTTCATTTTGAAGGTTATTGTTATTATGCGCACGCTTTAGTGCTGCGTTTGCCTGCGGTTCGTATTTTTTTGTATCAACCGAAGGTACAGGACTTTCTTTCTTTGAATTGCCTGCAATCTCAGGGTATAGATCGGGATGAAAATCAGATGGGAAATTACCCCTTCTCTTCTCTTCTACGCGCGAAAGAGAATCGTGCTGCAAATCCGACTTTTCCTGAGAATTAGAACGAGAGTCAACAACATTATCATCTTTTATTGTTACGGGGAGTTCTGCGCTAACTTTGTCTTTCGACGGATAAGAAGGCAGAGTGTCGGGGGCGACACTCTTAAAAAGCCCTCCTGCCCCATGCCTTTCGGTATTGTTTGGTACCAAAATAGGAGAAGCCGGTGCAGGCAAATCCTTGTGAGCAACCGTGGGAAGCGCATCAGGTCCACCAGGTTCCGAGTGCACAACGACATCTGTCTTTTTGTCCGACATAGAATCCGATGGCATTGTTTCATTATCCACTATTACATGAGCAGGATTACCCGCCGTGCCAATATCCGACGTATTCATCGTTACCGCATTAGCGTCGGCATTAGCACGCGCCGCCTCAATGTCGGGCTGTGCGTTTTTCTTACCTCGCTTGGCTGCTGCGTCATTAATGGCTTTCCACATCTGCGTGTTGACATCGTTGAGAGCCATCTTTCCCCATGATTCAAGCATGGATTTAAGGGCAGACCTAATAGCGTCGTTTGCACTCTCGGCATCGTAGCGCATCTCGGCAAGAGCCTGTCCTACGGCAGCACCGAAATCCTCGATGGGCTGTACGAGTTCCTTCATCTGTGAGAGACGCGACTTCATGGCTGTTGCCATCTGATTGGCATAAGCAAGTTCCGCCTCCTGACGAGCACGTTCGGCTTCGTCGATAAGCTGCTTGTTCTTCGTGTTACGTTCCACAAAGGCGTAATAATCTTCAGCTGCTTGCATACGAGCCTTCATCAATTCAATCTCAGGGTCGGCTGTAAGATTGGCGAGACCGAGATTAGAAAGAAGGTTTGTGCGTTTGCCGAAAAGATTGCTCTCATTCTGTATTTTGCGCAATTTGTCCTGCTGGGCAAGATTGCGCTTATTGGAAGACCACCAGAAATCTAAGATTTTCTTTGTCGAGTCGTACTTTTTCTTTTCGGCTTCCGCGTAATTATCCGAATACTGGATAAGATTCAAGTAAAAAGCCTTCCAGCTTTCCTCGCTTTCGCCCAATGACGCTTTTATTCGAGCAGCCATACCGTCAGGATCATCGCCAAAGAGCATCTTCATCAGCATTCCCTTACCATCCGTTGTTGATACATCAATGGTATATAGCTGGGCGAGTTCCTTGCGAGCTGTCTCGTACATATCCTTAATAGCTTTTCTGCGCTTATCAAAAGCAGACGTATCAAGAATCTCCTTTCCATCAACCATTTTTTTGGTGACAGTAGTCTCTTCCTTCGTAGGGGCTGCAAAACCCATTTCGTTAAAGCTGTCATACGAGTTCTGCTGAACAATGCCCGTATAGTCATGCTCCATAGCAATCTTACGGCGAGCCTCCATCTGCTTGAGGTTCATTTTCAGAATTTCCTGCTCGCTACGAGTGGCTTTTGCAAAAATCTCTGCCGTGATGGAGTTCATAGACAAACCGAGATTTTTACCAAACTGCTCCATGAGTTTGCGTAGATTGCCGATATTGTTGTTCAATATACCGTCAAGCAAATTTTCCGAAAGATTTACACCCGTCTCATCTGCTTGCTCCACCATATCAGCAGTCATCATCTTCTTCGCATCCTCCCACTTATTCGGTTTACCTGCAACAGCAAGACGCACCTGCGAACGAGCAATTTCTTTGTTTTGCCTCAAAGGAAGAACTAACTGTTCCTGCTCGGTCTTATCCATATTAAGAGACATGGCTTGAGCCAACTTAGCGTTAATCTGACGGTCGTAGTAGTTGTCCACGTCATCCATGATAGCCTTCGCCTGATCCTGCTTCTGCTTCAACTCCTCACGCCAAGCACGCTCACGGTCGCGCTTGTCTCGTTTTTCCTGTGCAATAGCGTCCTTATCGGGAGCGTTGTTTTCGAGAGTACCGGGTGTCTCGGGAGGAGTTGGTTGGTAGTCATCGTCCACCCAGTTGATGAAAGCCTTGTTAATCTGCTTTAATTTCTTTGCTTTCCTTTTGTAAGCATTGACAAACCAGAGGTTGTCGCGATACATTTCGGCGAGTTCAGTCTGCGTTTGAAAGTCAGTAGCGGGGGCAGCTTTATGGTCTTTATCATAGGTATCACGGTAGATGTAACCCTCCTTGCCTATCTTCCAGTTAAGCCCATCAACCAATCCTGTCTTTTCCCTCGGTAACATTTTCGCCAGTTTCAGAGTAATGTCTTTGGCACTCATTCCTGCTTTCACCCACCGGTATATATCCTTAAACTTCACACCGAGTTTGTCTAATCCCAACTTCGTTATATTCTCCATAACTGCATTGGAAGCCGTGTTTACGTCATTGTCCAGCTTAGGCAAGGCCTTTTGCTTTGCTTGCTCACGCATACGATAATAGGTAGCTCTTTCGGCCTCCTGCGCCAAATCGGCATAATGGTCGCGTAAATCCTTGACGTTTTTTATCTCAATGCCGAGATTATTGATGTACGAGCGGAAATCACTGTTAAATCTTGAGATAAGACCTTGACGGTCCTTTTGTGAAAGGTTTGCCTCGCTCAACATTCGCTTATAGTTCTTGAGCTTATCCTTCAAGTTTTCCGTTTCTATCGCTGCCTGACCGAGGGTGGATTTCCATGCGTTTGCCTGTCTCTCAGCTTCCTTCGCTGCTTCAGCCGCCTCCTTTGCACGTTGTGTATATCCATATATAGCTCCTGCCACGCCGACAATGACACTCGCGAGAGCTATCCAGGGGTTTAGCTTCATAGTCTTGTTCAACGTGCTTTGCGCTGCATTAGCCGTGAAGAGAGCTCTTGCATATTGAAACATACTCTTTACCGCTACGCCCAGTGCTGTCAAGTATTGCCACAGAAGGGTCAAACCAGAATAAAGACCCTGTGAAGCTATATAGCCAATGATTACCGGCAAAAGGGACGCTACGGCTTTCAATGCTATAAGAACCATCTGAAGAGAAACAAGCAATGTGCCTTTCAGTAACGGACTGCTTGTCATCGTTGCCGACATCTCATACCACCATTCCGCCATACCCTTTACAGCGTCTACACCGTCAGGATTGACAAACGCCTTTTCCCAAAGGTTGTTAGCTCTTTCGAGAATACCGATGGCACTCTGCTGCTGCATCGAGTATTCTTTACCTACGGCTGTGGCTTCACGGAATGCCTCTTCCGACTCGTAGAGATGATCCTTGAGCATATCCACGTTCTTCGACATCGTAACCATAGCGGTAACGAGTCGCTGACCGTCAGAGCCGAGGTCCTTAAAAATTCCGCCCAAGGCATTCATATTACCCTTGTCGCGCATCTTCTCAAGTACAAGCACGATAGCATCCATAGCGTGACCCGACGCATAGAGGTTCTTAATGGTCTCGTCGGGTATGCCGAGTTCCTTTGCAATAAGGTTGTGGTTTTTCTGCAAAGCTACGATAAACTTACCCATAGCCGTAGAAGCCACCTCCGGCATAAGCATCATCGAAGAACTTGCCGAACCGAGGGCGAGCAACTGGTCGGTTGTGATACCCGCGGTACGAGCAACACCCGTCAGTCGCTTAGAAAATTCCACAATGTCGTTGGAAGTAGATGTGCTCGTAGAAGACAACTTAAACATGGCAGAGCCTGTAGCCTCCATAGCCTTCTCGATACCCATTTTCGGAATAAGTCCCATAACTTCCACCATCTTAGAGAGTGCCGGAAGAGCTTCCTCGCCCATCTCCTCACCAATGGCTACATTGATTTGATCCGCGGCTCTTACGAACTGGGCCATACCTTCAACACCATACTTGCCCATACCGAGCTTCGCACCCTGGTACGCGAGCTGTGCCAGTCCATCAACGGATGTTCTGGTGTCTATTTTGGCCAACTCAGTAGAGAGTTTTTTTACTTCCTCCATAGTCAGACCGCTGACCTTACGGATGTCGGTCAACGAACCTGAATACTCCAAATTCTTCTTAATGGCACCCGTCACAAGTTCTTTCGCCTTGTTGAACGCTGCAAACAATCCAACGTATGCCGTGAGGTTCTTCAGTGCTGTATGCCATGCCCCACTCTGCTTGTTGGCTGCACCCGTCACCTCGTCGATGTTCTTCTTCAGCTCCTTCATCGACTTCTGCTTATCGGCAAACTCCTTGCTCTTGGTGTTGATTTGGTTTAGTTCCTCTTCGAGTTGCTTGTAAGCACGGCGCAGTTCGTCGAGGGAAGCCTTACCCTGCTTGCTACGAGTGAGAATGTCGTTGAGGGCACTCTGCGACATACGTGTACCCTTGAGAGTCTGTTCGAGCATGGAGTATTGGCGACGAAGGTCGGCTACATACTTGCTGCCAGCAGGAAGCTGCTGTATCTTCTGCTGTATCACTTCCATTGTACGCTTTATATCTTCGCCCGAAGCCTTGTTGGGTTCAACCAATACCTGCTTCATCTGCTTCCAACTCATTGATGCTTTCTGAGTCTTGCCCGACACAGCCTCCAGTCGCTTCTCTATCTCCTGAAGTTCGCGGTTATAGTCTCCAATTTCATCGTAGTACTTAGTAGGCGTATTGTCGCGCTTCTCGGTAAGTGTAGCCTTGGCTCGACGCAAATCAGATGCCGAAGCATTACCATTGCTTACAGTCTGACGTGCCTCCAACACGCTCATCTTGCCCTTGCGTCTATCCTCCTCGGCTTCCAGCTGCTTCAATGTGGCGAGATTCTGCTGATACGACGCATCCGATTTTTCCAATGAGCCTACGAGGTCGCGTTGTTGCTTGATGGCCTTGTCGAGCCATTGGTCTGACTGGTTCTTTATATTCTTTAATCCATCGGGGATCTTGACATACTGACCTTCAAGCAAGCGGACCTGGTCGCCCACCTGCTTCATTTTCTTGCGTATTTCCTCGTTTTCCTTCAGCTCATCTTCTGACAGACTTTGCAACTGACGACGACCGTCGCCCAAAGCCTTGCGGAGGTTTTGGAGTGATGTTGATGTAAGATTCTGAAGGGCATGGTCCAGTCGCTCCGTGCCTTTTATAACATCCGTTTCAGCTGACTGCAAAGCCTTATACACTTCTTCCAGCCCGGCTTTGCGCTGCTTGAAATCGGGGGCTTTCTCGTCGAGATGGTCTATTTCCTCTCTCACTGACTTGGCTTTATCTCTCAGGGCTTCGAGCACCTGGATAGCAGCCTTGCCGTTCATCGTAAGGATTACTTCGGTCTTCAAATTTGCCATATCTGTTTTTGTGTTGTGTTAGTGTTTAGAATGTAGACTTGGCGTGTTCGCCAAAGCCTTCGAGAGCTTGTATAATATCTATAGCTCCTTGATAGCCATAGAAGTCGGCAAGATAGTTGCGGTATCGGTCACGCAGTCGGCGAATGGTTCGTAGGATGGCAGGACGGTGTGACTTACCCTGCCTACGATTCCATTTGCCACGAATGTAACGTTTGGCGTTTCTTGCCGGACGTTGACGATCTACCACGTCTGCTGTAATATGGGCGGCAGGGTCGGACGGGTGTCCTGTCAAGCCGACACCAAGGTCAACGTAGCGCAGATAGTCATTGTAGCGGATGCCTACCGTGAGCAACCCCGACGTATCATCTGCCTGATAGATATGTCCATCGAACGACTTTGCTCCCTCGCCCGTAGACCACCACATACCGTGCTCTCTACGGTATTGGTTTATCTCCTCGTAACCTCGATATACTTCTGTTGGATAAATGCGTTGTGCCTGCATGTTTGCCTCAAGGTCCATGAGGGTCTGACTGAGATACAGCGGCGCGATACGCGACAATGGAGCGAAGGGCGATTGTACTGGAGAGATAAATCTTGCCATAACCTACCTCCTATTCTTGACTGTTGTCCTTGGGCAGAATATACTGCCCGTTCATGCCACATTGAAAAGAAAAAAGCGGCTTGAGACTCTTCCAGTCCACTCCTGCTATGAGCCACTGGTTAGCATAGATGTCGGGCATAACGCCAAACGATACAGATTCGGGGTCGATGCTGCGAAGTTCGGCAAGAAGTTGCGCATCGTCAGCAAAACTGCGTTTGGTGACGGGGCAAACGCCCGTACGCTTCACTTCAAAGAGCCATGAAACAAGTTGCTCACAATACTCCACAAGGTCGCTTGTGGCACGTTCGAGCTGTATACCGCTATAACGACCGAGGGTCTGCGGAGCATCTTTTAGTTTCAAGAGAAACCACACCTGGTGAGATACTACTGCCTTGCGAGCGTCAACGAGTTCTCCCGTAGTAATTACACTCTGAAGCATACACGGTGAATGAACAATGTTGGCGTTCCGGGAGAAAATGTTCTCAAGGTCAATGTAGCGGATGCGGAAGAAGCTCTGGTCTTCGAGGCGTTCGCTTTCGGGGTTGTGAGATAGGGGCTTATAGATGGAAGCCCAATGCTCAAGGATATTGCTTATTGTCATAATGCTGCTTAGTTTTGTTTTGTCATTCTTTTGCTGCTTCCTCCGCTTCCTCCTTGTCCTTCATCAGTTCTTTCAGTTTCACGTTGAAGTGTCGCTCGGTCTTGTCTGCCACAATCTTTTGCAATACTCTTGCCCAAGCCGCTCCGTTGCAGGTGCTCTCGTTTTCGAGTATGCTGACGAACTGCACGAGGCAGTACATGGCGGTGAGCTGGTTGGCGAGGTGGGTGTTCATATAGCCAAGAATGTTACGGTCGAGATATGAGGCGAGGCAGATGCACATGATTAAGACCGAGAACGTCCACACCATCTTTGCCATCTTCTTGGAGCGCAGCTTGCCGTCCATCTTGCACTTCGGGTTGCGCTTTATCTCTTCGCGGTATCTTTGGTAGATGCGACGGTTGCACCGCCATGCCGTATAGCAGTCGATGATGAGGGCGAAGAAGCACACGGTGATAAAATTGATCGAGGGTTCGATGTGAACCCACAGCAAGCCGAGCACTGCGGCAATGGCTCGCGAAACGTATAATGGATTGTTCATGTTTTGTGTTGTGTTTTTGTGTTGTTGTCCTGAATTTTATACAACAAATTTACTGATTAGTTACTACACATAACGGACATTGTGGGGTGCGGGGAGATTAAGTATGTCCGTATGGAGGACGGGCAATATTGTAACTTTAAGGCAAGAAACAAAAAAACTAATGATGATATGTCAGGACTTACACAAAACACGCTCGCCCGCATTGACAAATGGTTGAGTTACGGCACAAGTATAGAAACGGCGTTCCCAAAGCTGGAGCAACGCTACCGTATGCAGATATGCTCGGAGTTTTACAAGCGATGGGTGCAAAACAAGGACATCGACCCTCGGACGGTGTGCCGCAATATCGCCCGACGTGACTATGAGATGTTCTTCAACCAGGCAGCGCAGAGCAATAAGGAGGCGCAGGAGTATGTGCTTGCGCTGAAGATTACTCTCGACGACGAGGGCAATATCTGCCCGCGTACCGTCACGGAGCTCAACAACGACGTGCTGGTATGCAACCACCTGATACGTTTCTTCCAGACCGACGAGAGTCCGCGACACAAGGCTATGTATCTGAGCAGTGCCGAATGGCTGATACGCACGGGTAAGCAGCAGAATAACGATCGTGCAGTAGACAAAGGTATGCAAGCCTTGGCTAATGTGTATGGCAACTTTCAGGAGGAGAAGGACGCTACGGACGAGATGCCGGACATGAGTCGTATTGCCATCACGCAGGACGTGAGCATCGTAAAACGCGACCGCGTGAACTACACCGAGGAAGAGAAGCTGCGCATGGCTCGCAAGTATGGTCTTACCACAAAAGACCTACAGGAAATCGAGGATGAAGAACTGCTCAGTAGCGGAAAGCCGGAGGAGCCAGATTACTTTGAATACATGGAAGAGAAAGAAGATTCGCATGATAAGGAAATGCACTGCGATACGATTTTGAGCAAAAATATAATACTGAAGGAAACAAAATATAAATGATAATTGGACTAATAGAGGAGACGATGAAAGGTCGTGTTGGACGCAGCCCGATCAGACTCCGTTCGCCGTCCGATTGGATTGCGTTCGCCGTCCGCTCGGATTGCGTTCGGGTAACGATGACTTTTCGTGAGTTCTTTAGCATGGCACACTGCCTCCTATTTATCTAAATGCCGACTTTGATAGTAAAAATATAATAATACAAATTTATAAATAAATGAATATAAAAATTACGCTTGCCGAAGCCTTAAACCGTGCTTCGGCACGATTGCGAAAGAAAATGCTTCACTCGGTGGAGCTACTGCAAAAAGCAGAGAAGATAGCTCTGAACTATGATGCCGAGCAAGGTTATTTTGTGGCGTTTAGCGGCGGCAAAGATTCTCAGGCTCTCTACCATATCGCACAGTTAGCGGGGGTAAGGTTTCAAGGTCACATGAATCTTACGAGCGTTGACCCGCCCGAAGTGATACGCTTCGTGAAGAAAAACTATCCCGAGGTGGAACTAAACAAGCCTGGTAAATCCATCTTTCAAAGTGCCGTAGAAAGACAGATATTGCCGACGATGCGTGTGCGTTGGTGCTGCGCTGAATACAAGGAAACGGCAGGTGCTGGCAAGGTTACGCTTATCGGCATACGTAAGGCAGAGAGTTCGCGCCGGGCAAAGCGCAACGAAGTGGAGATAAACAATCGAAAGTTTAGCGGCAACCTCGATGGCTTGAAGAGTATAGACAAGAGCAGAAGGCGAAACGCATAAGGCGAAAGTCAAGAGAGGACGGAGTGAACATCACCAATGCCGACGAGGAGCAGACGTTAGGCTGCATCCACGGCAAAGAGAGTCTACTGATTTCGCCCATTATCTATTGGACCGAGCAAGACGTATGGGAATTTCTTAATGATGTTGTGAAAGTTCCGCATTGCTCGCTCTACGACGAAGGCTGGCACCGCATAGGTTGCATCGGCTGTCCAATGAGTTCGCATAAGCAAAAGATGATAGAAAACGAACGCTATCCACATGTAAAGAGAAACTGGATTAAGGCGATTAAGGCCATCCGAAACGGGGGGTATTCAAAAAAGAATACATCTGGTGGAACATCCACAAGGACTGGATGCCTCTCAGAAACGTCAGAGGATTGCTCAGGACGCAGGCGGCTACATCAAGCATCCCGACCCGGAACATTGGATCCAGCTCGATTCTACAAACAATCCGACTGGGGACAAAAACGGAAACAAGAGGCGAAACACGGGAATATGGTCTCTTGCAATGCACGGGTTTTCGTCCAGCTCCTCTTCTGACCGCTTGACAGAGGAGCAGGAAAACGAAATAGCGGAAAACATCTACGACTGGTGGATTTCGGGCAAATCGTACAGACAATGGTATGCCGAGAGGTTCCAACAGCTTAAAATAGACTTTGGAGAGGAATCGTAAACAACACACAACGTCATACATTATGAGTAATAGCAATATAAACAGAAAGGAGGCTTGCAATGGCTAAGGACTGGGTGGGCGGCTCGGCTGCCGTGTTCAAGACATTAGGAGCGAGTAATCATGCTGACGGAGAACGACAGCGTGAGGACTATTACGCTACGGAGCCAAAAGCTACGGAGTGGCTTTGCCGGTTGGAACAATTCGACGGTAGAATATTGGAACCTGCGTGTGGCGAAGGACACATAAGCGAGGTGCTGAAGGCAGCAGGGTATGAGGTGGTGAGCCGCGACCTTGTGGATAGAGGTTACGGCGAGGTGGCTGACTTCCTTGCAATAGACAACTTGGCGTGGGACGGGAACATCGTGACCAATCCACCCTACAAATATGCGCAGCAGTTTGTGGAAAAGGCTCTGAGCATCATTCCCGAAGGTAAGAAAGTGGCGATGTTCCTCAAACTGACTTTTCTTGAAGGCAAGGCTCGACGCGCTCTCTTCCGTTCTACCCCCCCCCATTCGTGTCTGGGTAAGTTCGTCGCGACTGAAATGTGCTATGAATGGCGACTTCGACAAGTACGGCAGCAGCGCAGCGGCTTACGCATGGTTCGTGTGGGAGAAAGGGTATAAGGGAGAGACAACTGTGAAATGGTTTAACTGACGGGAACTGAACAACAGAAAACACAAAACAACACAAAAATAACACATGAATAACAACCGACACAAATACTTCAATAAAATTCCGCCGTTCAAGCCGGACCCCGAGCACTACACTCGCAAGCAGCACTCATGGAAGGCGAAGGAAGCATACGAGACCGAGGATGATGCTTGGGAGTTCTTACAAGAGAACCCGAATCTCAAAGCACGGGGATATACGGTGTACCGGTGCAGGACGTGCAATAAATGGCATATAGGACATAAAACATCAGGATAACAATGCAGCAAGCACATAATATTTACTTAACTAAGTTCCAGCAGCAGTCGCTATACATGGGAGCCAAAGACGAGCGAGTGATTGCTGCCCGCCGTGTGGGTAAGACCGATGGTTTGGTGGCTCCTTACGTCTGGACGGCAAGCAACTCTATGCCTGGTATGCTCGGCGCATGGGTGGCTGTGTCGCGTCAACAGGGCTTCGGCAAGACCATACCGAGTACGATGGCGGCTATGGAGCGTATGTTCGGCTTTACGCAGGGCATTCACTTTGGGTGGGGACGACCACCGAAACATGCTCGCGAGAGTATCTTCAAACCTAAGAACTACGACAACTACATTTGGCTGGCGAATGGTGCCGGATGGGTTCTTATTTCTCTCTCGCAGACTGCCTCTGCCAACTCCTACACGTTCTCGGCAATGGTGGGCGACGAGGCGAGATTCTTCCCGTATAAGAAAGTAACAGACGAATTGATGCCGGCTCTTTCAGGTCAGACGCATCCGCTGGGCGACATCAACTTCTCTGACCACAACCCGATGTATAAATCAACACGCTTTCTCTCGGATGCCTCGCTCACTGCCAAAGGTTCGTGGCTGGAGAAAGAGGAGGAGAAACTGGACCTGACCGTAGAGACGGGTCCGTTCAAGGGCAAGACTTACCGATGGGTGCAGAAGCAGTTGGAGGATTATGCAAATAAGGTGATACGCTACAACGACCTGCTGTATAACGCCAAGAAGACGGGGCACTCAGTACATGTGGTGCCGAAGGATTTGCGCACGATGATCCGTGCCGTGGCTCTGAAGATGATGAAGCATGAGGGACAGTTCAAGATAATGCCCAACCATGGCCAACACGTCACAAAGGGCATGGTGGAGATGGCTGTCAACTATAAACTCATTCCACAGGACGATGCCGAACTAATTTACGATTATGAGTATCTTATCACGCCAGAAGAAGATTTCGAGATGCAGATGTTTCTGCGCTCAAAGAAGTTCACTGATGGTTATCTGCGTGAGCTGCGCCGTGTGGCTTTCTGCGTGCGCCGTGCGTCATCGCTCGACAATGTGGATATTTTGAGTGAAGACTATATTCGTCAGATGAAGCGTGACCTTCCGCCATATACCTTCGCGGTCTCAATTCTTAACGTCAAGATGCAGAAGTCAAACGATGGCTTTTACTCCAACCTCGACATTGATCATGTTCACGGATATATCCCAGATGATGACGTTCTTAATCAGGCGAATTTTAGCACACAAAAGGTAAGTGGCATCATCAACGGCAAACGCATCACAAGCGAGAGTTACCAACCCGACTTTAAGGAATTGGGCGAGCGCAACGACTGCCGCATGGATTCCGACTGCATCAACTCCCTGCCTCTATATATAGCTCTCGACTATAACGCTAACATCAATACGCTCGTTGTGGGGCAAGGCTACGCGCGTGACGGCATGGAGTGTCTGAATGTGATAAAGAGTTTTTACGTGAAGAACGAGCGCAAACTGCGCGAACTAATTGCCGATTTTTCAGACTACTACGCTCCGAAGCGAGCCGTCAACCGCGACGTGACGTATTTCTATGATTCCACTGCCAAGCAGGGAGCCTCGTACGCTTCGAGCGACGAGCGCTTCTATATGATTGTGATTGCAGAACTGGAGAAACGAGGTTGGAACGTGACAGCAATAGACATGGGTGCGCCGGAAAAGCACGAGGTGAAACATCAAATCATTAACGACGGTCTTGCTCACCTCTCCTACCCCGCCATCCGTATTAACCAAATAAACAACCCCGATCTTATCATAGCCATGCAGCTCTGCGAAGTGCAGATTTCGTACAAAGGATTTCATAAGGATAAGTCGGGCGAAAAGAAGCCAGAAAGTGAGGACACACTGCCCTTACAGCAACGTACCGACTTCACGGATGCCTTCGATACTCTGTATTTAGGTTACAAATTCTTCCGTGGCGGTGGCGGTTGGTTTGTGCTGCCGAGCGGAAGGTAAAAAAGGCAGCCGCTTCACAGCGACTGCCAATGTTTTAAAACTTTCCTTCGCTAAGAAAAGAAAAAAAACAAATTAAGAACAAATTTTTTATCCGATGAATTATTCAAAAGTTTTAGTTTCTTCTTTAAACATATCGTGCCGTGCGCCCAAAAGCCACGACTTCAGATTGATGTATCGGTCGTTTGCCAAATTCGCTTCGCGCCACTCAACATAATCTTCGTGACTCATATCCGCTTCCAAGATGCTCGCCATCTCCTCGGGAGATAAAGAGTCGGCTTCTTCGAAGTCGCACGTGCCTCCTATCTCATCAGCTATCCAATACCAGTTGCGTGATCCGTCAAATAGCTTTGCGTTCACCAAATCGGCAAGCCGATTGCAGGAATTGCGGAACATTGTTACCGCAACCTTCCTCACCTCTTTGTCGTTTGCCAAAACTTCCAGTTTGGTATGATATATCTTTGTTGCCATTCGTTTTTGTTTTAATTGTCAATAATCGCACTTCTCAACCGTTAGGCCAAATCTCCGACGGAAGTCATCATAAATGTCAAGGTCTTTCCACCATGACTCCTTGTCTTCCTCTACGAACTTGTTTGCCCCACTCTTGACTTTTACGGCAACGCTTATATTCTCGTCAGGAATAAAGAGGTCAAACAACGCAACCTTCTTTTCTAAACGTAAGCGTCTCTGTTTCTTGCTGCGCTGATAATTATGCAGCGGGCGGTAGTGTCCGTCAAATCTGTAGCATAGGCAGCGCTGCGCTTCTTCTCCCTCCTTTGTTCTAAGTGTCACCTTATATCGGTTGCCGCGATGCAGCACCGCAAGAACGTGCATAAAGTCGTAATAGCCAAAACGCGTTTGCACCGAATCTTCTTTTTCTCGAAAGTACGACCCGAAAAAATCACGCCGCAAGAAGAACCAAAAGTAGTCCATGTCCTCTACCGACATCTGAGGAATCGCCTTATAGACGATATTGCGCCATACGTGCTGACGTAGATGCGAGCCACGAACAAATCCTTCGATGGCGAACATAAAATCGTGATGGTTGAAAGACACTTTAATCATTGTCGCTATTTACAAGGTTGTGTTTCACATCATCGTACATTGCCATCTCTACCTTCTCTCCGTCGTAATGGCCAAGAGCAAGGAGTTGACCGCTCTCTTCTGTAGCATTCTGCGCCGAAGGAGCATTAGCTCGGACAACGAATATGTCGAACTCCTTGATGCAGTCAAGCTGCTCCATAGGCAGCATCGGCATGTTTTCTCTTGCTTCTTGCCGGATGCGCATAATGTCGGCTTTGGTGAGATTTGCGAACTTGAGTTGTGCCTTGCGCACGGCATCCGTTTCTACCTCTATACGATATGCTTCGTAGGCCTCGTTAATAAGTTTATTACTCTGCCACATGGCAACCTGATTGAGGAACTTGTGGAAGCCGGCACGTCCCTCAGCCAACTTTAACACAGCGAGAACTTCCTCTATAAGGAGAAGATTGTCCCTGCGACGCCAGAAGATAATGCCCCTACGCTCAAACTCGTCGAGAATGGAACAAACGGCGGTAAGGTCACGCAGTTCTTTTAGCGACTGCTTTTTCTTTGACTTGAACAAATTCATATTTTTGATTTTTTAAAAGTTGTTTATATTATAGACTGCGCACACGGAGCAAATAAAAAACTCTAAAAACCTCCCCGCTCTCACGAGCGAGAAAGTAAACTAAATTCCATCAAAAATAAAAACGTTTTAGAAATCCACTCCTATTCTCACGAACCAGAGTAGTGCTTTAAAAACAATATTAATCTACTAAAGTTTCCCACCCTTTATATGGTGGATTAATTTGATTTAACTAATTGAATA
>ERZ839489.138-NODE-138-length-88617-cov-135.801009_pt1 | contig 88617 bp, 75 predicted proteins | sample MGYA00519938_ERZ839489 | MGnify/ENA primary metagenome ERZ839489 (study PRJEB31850, sample SAMEA3708846) | human gut metagenome | biome: human gut; feature: human-associated habitat; material: faeces | place: China | collected 2014 ...
ACCCGCATAAACACTGGCTTTTTTAAGCAACTCGATTTATTCAAACTCAATCGTTCCCGGTGGCTTACTCGTCAGATCATAGAATATTCTATTCACCCCGCGAACTTCATTTATAACTCTGCTCATCACCTTATTCAGAACTTCATACGGAATCTCCGCTGCCTCTGCAGTCATGAAATCAATCGTATTAACAGCTCTAAGAGCTACAGCATAATCATAAGTTCTCTCATCACCCATAACACCAACGCTTCTCATATTCGTAAGTGCTGCAAAATACTGACCAATTGTCTTATCAAGTCCGGCATTTTCAATCTCTTCACGATAAATAGCATCTGCATCCTGAACGATACGAACTTTCTCAGCTGTTACTTCGCCGATGATACGTACTCCAAGTCCCGGTCCTGGGAATGGCTGACGGAATACGAGTCTTTCAGGAAGTCCGAGCTCAAGTCCTGCTTTACGAACTTCATCTTTGAAAAGATCACGAAGCGGCTCAATGATTTCTTTGAAATCTACAAAATCCGGAAGTCCTCCTACATTATGATGAGATTTGATCACTGCGGATTCTCCGCCAAGACCACTTTCTACAACATCCGGATAAATTGTTCCCTGTGCAAGGAATTCAACAGTACCGATCTTCTTTGCTTCTTCTTCGAAGATACGGATGAATTCTTCACCGATGATCTTACGTTTTGCTTCTGGATCTGTAACGCCTGCAAGTTTGTTATAATATCTTTCCTGAGCATTTACACGGATAAAGTTCAGGTCAAACTGTCCTTCTGGTCCGAAGATTGCCTCAACTTCATCTCCTTCATTTTTACGAAGAAGTCCGTGATCTACGAATACACAAGTAAGCTGTTTTCCAATGGCTTTGGAAAGAAGTCCTGCTGCCACTGAAGAGTCAACCCCACCTGACAGTGCGAGCAATACTCTCCCGTCTCCAACCTTCTCGCGGATCTCTGCGATTGTATTCTCAACAAAGGCATCCATCTTCCAGTCACCTGCACATTCACATACATTTTTTACAAAGTTGTTGATCATCTTTGTTCCTTCTACTGTATGAAGTACTTCTGGATGGAACTGGATTGCATACAGTTTCTCAGCTGTGTTCTCAGCTGCTGCAACCGGACAGTCAGCAGTGTGTGCTGTAATTTCAAATCCCGGAGCAATTTTTGAAATATAATCAAAATGGCTCATCCAACATGTTGTTGTCTCTGAAACACCCTCAAATACTTTGGAGTCTTTTTTATCAATAATAACTTCTGTCTTACCGTATTCTCTTACATCTGCACGCTCAACTTTTCCGCCAAGTACATGAGACATCAGCTGTGCGCCATAGCAAAGTCCGAGAACCGGAATTCCAAGCTTGAACAGTTCTTCTGAATAAGTCGGTGAATCCGGCTCATAACAGCTGTTTGGTCCGCCTGTGAGAATGATTCCTTTCGGATTCATCTCTTTGATTTTTTCAATATCTGTCTTATATGAATAAATTTCACAATATACATTACACTCCCTGACACGTCTTGCGACTAGCTGGTTATACTGTCCACCGAAGTCAAGGACAATCACTAATTCTTTCTTCAAATCTTTCCTCCTGTCAAATCCAATCAAAACTATTTGCTTTATCTATATATTTTTTTCTGTTCTTCATTATAGTAGAGGAATCCTTGATTTACAAGTATTTGTTTATGTAAAATAAAATCTTATCCACAATTTCTATTACTATACACGGTAATTATTCCCCTTCTGATCTATCCAAAGCAAAAAAGATGCCGAACAAATGCCCGACATCCCATTTTTATGTTCCATTTTATGCTGCAAATCTTTCTAGCTGTCTTTCAAGTTCTGTACAATCGTCTGCATACATCTGCAGTTCAATCACGTTATTCAATCCCAGATTCATGATTCCAAGTAATGACTTCGCATCTACTACTGCCCGTCCTCTTCTCATGTCCATGTTAAAGTCAAATTTACATACTGTTTTCAAGAAATCAATGATCTCATCCGGGTGTTTGAAAGTAATGTTCATTGTGCTCATTCTTTTCACCTCTTTCTGCCTTAACGGCTATGAAATCCTTTTCACTTTTCACATATATCATAGCATATTTTTTATATTTAAAAGGGTGAAATTTTTTTATAAAAGTGTATTTTTTTAATTAAATATGCCTCTTATTATCTACTTTTTTCTGTAAGCAATATGAAATTACTCCTGATTATGAAATTCCATTGGAGTTACGTCTGTATTCCGTCGGTAAAATTCCTTCCTCCTCTTTAAACACCTTACTCATATATTTGGGATCAGAGTAACCGACAAGCCCCGCAATCTGATTCATCTTATATTTTGTTGTCCTGAGAAGCTCCTTTATTTTTTCTATCCTGTATTTCCTCACAGTTTCTGTAAAATTATATCCTGTCTCCTTCTTAAACTGAGAACTCAGGTATTCTTCTGATACATAAAGTTGGCTCGCTGCTTCTTCCAATGTAATACCTCTGTCATATTCTTTTCTTACAATTTCCATTGCTTTTTGAATAAGCGTACTGTACCGTTCAAATTTATGTTCATATGATATCATCCGTTCCAATCCTTGAATCGCTTTCTCTATCTGTTTCCAGCTGATGGCATATGTAATCTGCTGCATAAGACTCAGGATTTCTGTTTCGTCAATCTGCCCGCCATAATTTCTATAATTTAATCCAGCTGCCATGCAAAAACGAATGATACTGTATTTTATTTCTTTTGGAAAATATTTTTCTCTTTTCAGTTCCTCACAAACAAGTTGAAATTGTCTGGCAATTCCTTTCTTGTTTTCATCAAAAATCATTTCCCGCATTCGTTGTTCTAATTCTATCGGATAACGCACCGGAACAACTTCAAATTTCTCAACTGTCTGCTGACAGATCAAGACTCCTCGTGGCTGAAGAAGATTCCATTCCATAAGACTCCCTGTCTGAATCATTGCCTCTTCCAGCTTTGTCAGCTGTTTTGTCTCTATCCACACACAAATAATTGTCCCCGGAAACTTCCTACATAACCCAGTAACCACATTTTTTTGAAAATATTCTTTCCAGTTCCTAGCTTCATATACCCGGTAAATGATCAGGTACACCTTTTTCCATTGATCCGAACATATAACAGATGCCGAAAATCCACACTCATGTCTACAGATTTCTTCGAGAAATCCACGTACATTCTCCTTCTGCTCCTCGTATTCGTCTGCCATTGAAACCGTAAATAAATATCCCGGATCATCCACTGTAAAACCAAATCTCCGAATAGTCATTTCATTTAACTTCTGATTCGATATAATTTCTCCATCTCTGCAGCTCAACAGAACATTTTCAACAGTAAAAGAAGCCTGCATCCAATACTCATTTCTGATTTTTTCATGAATACGGCTTAATGCCTTCTTAAGCTCCATCGGCTGAAACGGCTGTACTAAATATCCGTCCACCCCCAGATCGATTGCCTGCTTTGCCTGTTGAAAATCTTCATCCTTTGTTATAATAATCACACGAAACTCGCGTCCTTCCGTGCGTAATTTTCTCAAAAGATTTAATCCATTCATCCGTGGAAGCCCAATATCCATAATAACAAGGTTTGGCTGCATAACTGTTATCATCTCATATGCAGACTGTCCGTTCCCTGCAATCCCCGCCAATTCGTAATTCGGATCTACGCGTTTCAAACCTTTTTTCAGTTCTTCTAATACTTTTTCATCCCTTTCAATGATTGCCACCCGCATTTGAACAGTCTCCTCTCAATGTCCGTGTTTCCGATTGAATATCCTTTTTTATTGTAACATTAACTTCAATAATTGGAAGTATGCAAGTGTAAATATTTTTCTCTGGTGGCGAGCCCTCCCCGGATGTGACGTTCTGATTTGTTGGTGTCTAAAACCTTACGCGTTTCATGAGCCAATGATGGGTTGATCTGAAGCAGACGTTCTGTAACATCCTTATGTTTGGTCGTCACAATTTAGAACGGTCTCATTTTCTTCGATTAATACAGACTCATCTAAGCCAAGATCCCCAAGCAAGCGTAAATAAATATCTACATTTCCATCCTTATCTACTTCTATCTTCTGAATCAATCGCTTTAACTGCTGATTGGTCATCTGGTGTACATCAGTAATGTCTTCAATTTCTTTAAATGTATTATTTAAAATATTCTCTAACTGTTCCCCTTTGGTTAAATGATAAGATACCATCTTGAGTTCATTTTCTATTCGTTCCATTTCCTGGCGAGAACCACCAATCTTCTCATTCAACTCTTCACGAGAAATCAAATCATCCGTATACATATCCATATATTTTTGTCTGGTCTTTTGCAATTTAGCAAGTTCTGCATTTAATTCTTTTTCGTACTCTACATTTTCATCTTTAGCTTTATATACACGCTGAAACTCATTTACCACATGAGCAATCACTTTTTTCTTTTGTTTCAATACATTTGTAAAATATTCCTGCAGAACTTCAATGAGTTCTTCCTCATCCACAACCGTTTTATTGGGGCAGCTATCTACGCCCCGTCCATTTCGCCCCGAGCATACCCACCGTACATACGTGTTCTTATAAGTACGAACCGTTCTACGGAAGGACCAGCCACATTCTTTACATTTGATCAATGTCGAAAACAGATGCTTATTACTCTGCCGTTCGTGACTAAGATTAAATGCATCATGTCTGCCTCTTAAAATCTCCTGTGCTTTTTCAAATGTCTCATCTTCTATGATTCGAAGTTCCGGTCGCTCCACAACCATCCATTCAGTCTCGTCCTTGTCTCTTCTCTGACCTGTCAGAAAATCACTGACTTCTTGCTTGCCATTGATGATTTTTCCGGTATATATTTCATTTGTTAAAATACGGCACGTTGCATTCTGACTCCATTTGCAATTTCGTTTTGTCTTATAACCTTTTTCATTTAACATATTTGCAATCTTGGCCGCACCGTAACCTTCTTCTGTATACCACTTGTAAATCTGCTGTACAACTTTAGATTCTTCTTTATTGATTGCAAGATTAAAATAATCTCCGATTGTTTTATCGTATCCATATACAATATTAGGAACTCGTCCTTTTTCTGCGTTCATCTTCTTGCCGAACTTTACACGCTTGGAAGTATTTGCACTTTCTTCCTGTGCCAGAGCTCCAAAAATGGTGAGAACAAACTCGCTGTTTCCCATACTGGTCATATTCGCTGTTAAGAATTGTGTCTCAATTCCCAATGATTTCAGCTTACGGACATTCTGTAAAAGATCTACAGTATTTCTTGCAAAACGAGAGATGTCTTTTACAACAACCATATCAAATAATCCATGCTCTGCATCAGTCATCATACGAAGAAATTCTTTTCGATTTTTAATTTTAGTTCCGGAAATGCCTTCATCTGCATATAATCTTACTAAAGTGTCCCCTGTGCGTTTAGTGTATTCTGAAAAGAATTCCTTTTGGGCTTCCAGGCTGTTGAGCTGATCGGCTTTGTCGGTGGAGACTCGACAATAGGCTGCAATGTTCATAGTGTCACCTCTCTGTTATAGTTGTATCGTTCTGTTACATCTTTTATTATACCCAAAATTAAAAAATAGTAAACAAAAAATCGAGATTATTATTTTGCAAATAACACCTCGATTTTTAATAATTCTATTTTTTTAATCAAGCACTCCAATATTCTGCATTTCCTTCCATCTGGGTAGAAAATGTGTGTGCCAAAATATCTGTTTCAATTTTTATTATTCCATAGTTTTCATTTTCATTATTTTTATCTGATTTCCCTGTACACATCAAAAATTGTGTTCGCTTATCGTACTCTTCCATAACATTCAATAACGGCAAATTGTTACTACCCTTTCTATAAACCGTAGAACATGCAACATCACATTCATTCCATCCCAAATCCAACATCTTAACAGAACTATCTGATCCATGATGAGGAATTTTCATAATATGTACATGATTTCCAAAATAATTACTTGGTATCTTTTCTAATGTATCATCTTCAACATCACCTGTTAAAAAAATTCTTACATCTCCCAATGCCAAAACAAAAAATATCGATCTATCATTCTTTATAAATTGATCCATATAATTTTGTTTACGAATGATTTTTGAATTAGGTGCATATGAAATAATTTCTAACGGATATCCATTCATATCCTTTTGAAAACAAACAGAATTATAAAACATCATGTCTTTTCTATCCGATACTGAATATACATTATATTCTGAAACAATATTAGTCGTACATTCTCTTAAATATTCAAAAAGCTTTTGTACTTCTTGACTGCAAGTTATTTCTTTTGCATCTATACCTTCTGGAATCCAAATACTTGTTTTTTCCGAAGCATACATATCAATAATATCTTTTAATCCTTTAGAATGATCAAAATCTGGATGTGTCCAACAAATAAAATCTAATTTATCAACTTTATTCTTTTTCAAAATTTCTGTAACCTTATCATTCTCAACCGTACAAAAACAATCTACTATTCCCGAAAAGCTAATTGCTCCATCTGTACGAACAAAAAACAAAACAGCTTCACCTTCAAGCTTATAACCAATTAAATATGTCTCAATAACTAATTTTTCTTCAAAAAAAATTATTTTTTTAAATGAAGAATTACTACCTCCCGAAGAATACATATCATACATTCTTAAATGCAACTTTTCTCCCCTTTATATTAGCGGTATTATTTGCAAACATACGAATAGTCCCCGCCCTGGACTTAGATACAAACTTTCCACTCACATTTTCATTTTTTTCAATTTTCATTTGTCTTTCATAAGGGTTTTTACTATGTGATACAAACTTCATAATCTTAAATCACTCCTTTAATTGCGGTATCTTGAAATGTATCCTGCTTTAACGTTTCAATTAATTCATCACTCAAAGATTTAATAAACACATCAAATTCAATTGTATTTTGTGTTTCCAGAGTGTCTTTTATCATCTGTTCATCGCATAACAAAGATAATATTTCTCTATTTCCTTCTTTAAAAACATCTATATCCACAACAACTTGATACATAGTTTTTTGAGTTCCATCGTCTTGTTGCATAACACCTTCTTGAATATTTCTAACATAATTTATTTGATAATTATTTTTAGATAAAACTGTAACCATATTAGACGCCACACAATCGCAATCTTCAAATTGTTTAATCACATCATCTATGTTGAATGCTGCTCTTGTAAAATAATTTGACAATCTAGCCAAATCATCTAAAAGACAAATATTTATTTTCCTCAATCCGATTCTTAACACTTGAAAGTAAGGGGATGTTGATTTGATTGTTTCAATGCTTTCTGCCAACAAAGATAAATATTTATCAAATGTTTCATATTTTTGGTCAATGTCTACAGTAAGCGTAAAAAAACTTTTACTTATTTCTAAAATTTCTTTTTTCTCAGAAGAGAAACTATATACTATACTTTTGTTATTGCCATTTATAGAAAATTGATTTTCATCCGGAATGTTTAAATCCATTTTTATTTGTACATCAAACTGATTCTCAGTTCTGTTATCCATTTTTTCAAAACCGGCATCATAAAATTTCTGACGCAGTGATAAAATACACTTTTCAACATCAGCTTCCATAAGTCCTTCATAATCTAAACGAAATATAATTTGTTTCAAAAAGTTATGTTTAATTTCAGAACGTAATTTTCTCATTGCTACGCCCTCCTTATTAATTGATTCATTATATCATACTTTCTTTTTTCAATCCATATACTCTTCACCCTTTTTATCATTTTTAATTTCATCTTGCAATATCTTCTCCACCTTCTCAGTATTCGCTTCTATCATCACCTTCAATATGTAATCGGCGGTCACTTCCACCGGATTTGGATTATGAAATCGATAGTTCAGTTTTCTTTTCGCCACGGTGAAGCTTCCACCTCCTCCCTGCTCACTCTTTGTCCATTACTATGAAAATTTCTTCTGAAATAGTCCTAGATTTTCAGAATGTTTTTCATAGTCTGCATATTGTCATTTGCCATGGCCTCTCGTCTGCTGACTCCATCAATTTTTACCGGAATACATCTTTCCAGAATTCTGTCATAAATTCTTTTCTTCTCAATCTTTGTCTCCTGTTTTAATTGTACTAAAGGAAGATTGGTCGTGGTAATCAAAGGTCTTCCTGATCGGTATCTCCAATCAATCACACTGAAAATATTTTCTAATGCATACTCACTGTTCCGCTCTACGCCAAGATCATCAATAATTAAAAGCTCATATCCATTCAGTGATCTGATGTATTCTGTCTTATCTTCAGCTGCGAACAGATCATTTAATATAGTATTGAAATTTGTCATTTTCACGGTAACTTCTTGTTCCAGCAATGCGTTTGCAATACAGGCAGCCAGATAACTTTTTCCTGTTCCAACTGGTCCCCAGAACAAATATCCCATATGGTTTTGTTTCATTTTTTGCCAGTTTGCTACATATTCTTCCGCAATTCTTATGGCGCTACTATCTCTGTCTACATTTTGAAATGTAAAACCCTCCATTTCTTTTTCTTCAAAGCAGATTTTCTTATTTCTTACAACCAGTTCCCTACGTTCTTTTTCTTTAAAATATTGTGCCTCTTTTGCATATGCCTTCCTTTCACACGCACACTGCCTGTGATGCTTTCTCATTTCAAGTAAAGAACCTTTTGGATAAAATGCTTCTACAGGTTCTTTACAAACAGTACAATGCATCAAGCCATCTGCGCCTAAATATATTTGTATCTCATCCATCACAGGCTTTCTCCCTCCCCACACTCATAATTCATCTTTTGATTCTTTATACTGTAACTATTTACTCCATACTTATTACTTGAGTTATTTTTCTCTATCACTTTATTAGATGCCGTATTTATATCCTTCGTAGAGTTATCATTCCGACCATATGAAAGCTCATTTTTCAGCTCTATATCGGCTTTCTTTATATCGGTCTGTAATTGTGCCTTTCTGGAAATCTCTACTTTGTCTGGTATCATTACATGCATATGTCTTGGTTTTGAAAATCCACCAAATTTCCGAATTAGCAGTCCTGCATCATCTAGTTCTTTCAAAGCCTTTTTAACAGAAGATTTGCACTTCCCGGTTTTCTGTGATAGTTCTTCAATTGGAAATATTGCATATACTCTTCCATCCTCATCTGTCCAATTATTCTTTCGTGATATTCTCGCCCGGTCATACAACAGCATATAAATAATTCTTGCATTCTGACTTAGCTGTAATTCCAGCAAGAATTTTGGAAATTGATAATACTGCATCTGCCGCTCCTGCTCATTCATGTACAAATATTTCATTTGTTTCTTCCTCACCTTCTCAATATTTGAGGAAATATATTTTTGAATTTTATATCCGCAAAAATTTATCCCTCTATATATACAAAGGGAGAGGGCATAAAATACAGCCCCCTCATCAAAATTTTTTTATTTTTTGGTGCTAGAATATAAATAGTACAAGTCAAAATGAGAATTCCTTATACAGTATTTCATGGTATGATGTATGTATGCACTGAAGGAGGAGCTCATTATGGCAAAGCACTATGATAAACAATTTAAAATTGATGCGGTTCAATATTACCATGACCACAAGGAGTTGGGATTGATAGGTTGTGCTTCAAATCTTGGTATCAGTCACCAATCTCTGTCTCGTTGGCAGAAAGAACTTCGAGAAACAGGCGATATTGAAAGCCGTGGCTCTGGTAATTATGCTTCTGATGAAGCAAAAGAAATCGCACGGTTAAAACGCGAATTACGGGATGCACAAGATGCACTTGATGTATTAAAAAAAGCCATCAACATTCTGGGAAAATGACAGAAGCCATTTATCTCGAAGTTGCTGAGAAGGCAGAAAACGCCCACAAGGCTCGACGCCAGGTTTCTGTCTCCGGAATGTTGAAATATCTTGGCGTTTCCCGTTCTGGCTATCATGCATGGATGAAACGTGTTCCTTCGAACACAGCCAAACGTCGTGAAGCTGTGAAAGCTCGTATTAAGGATATTTATGATGAATCCAAACAGAATTATGGTGCTCCGAAAATCACCAGGAAGTTACGTGAATCAGGAGAAATCATTTCTGAGCGAACAGTTGGTAAATATATGAAACAACTGGGTATTAAAGCCCAGTGGATCAAACCATGGACAATCACCACAAAAGATTCTGACTTCAGTAGTAAATTACAAAATATCCTTGATGAGCAATTCAATCCAGAACGTCCGAACGCCGTTTGGTGTTCTGATATTACCTATATTTGGACAATAGACGGATTTGTCTATTTGACCAGCATTATGGATTTATATTCCAGGAAAATCATTGCGTGGACACTTTCAAAAAGTTTGGAAGTATCCTGCGTGATTGAAACTATAAATAAAGTAAAAGCAAGACGCAACATTGAAGAGCCTTTAATTTTGCATTCAGACCGTGGCAGCCAATATGTATCCAAAGAATACAGACGTGTTACCGCCGATATGCAATGCAGCTATTCTAAAAAGGCTTATCCATGGGATAATGCATGTATTGAATCGTTCCATTCTTTGATTAAGCGCGAATGGTTGAATCGTTTTAAAATTCGTGATTACGATCATGCATATCGACTGGTATTCGAATATTTGGAAGCATTTTATAATACAAAGCGAATTCATAGTCATTGCGATTACATGTCGCCGAATGAATACGAAGAACTGTATTATAAGTTCCAGCGGGACGAATTAACCTTAGTAAGTTAAGATGAGGAAAACCTCATTTTAACTTGTACTAAATCTTGACATAGGACCATTTTTCATAATTTCATTACTGAACATCCCAAAATTCCCCATAATCTTAAAGATAAACAGAGAACCAATTAAGATACTATCGTCCCTAGTGAATTTCGCTCTTTGTTAATTCTTTCTTCTTTTTAATCTGAATTTTTATGCAAGAGCAAGATCCACCTATGTTTAACAAGTTTATTTTTGATGAATGTTTTATTTTCATCCTCTTGATTCAATTTCATCTTCATCTAATTAGCTTCCATCAAAGATTTCCGCACCATTTACATGATATTTTCTTTAAAAATTTTCAAAAAAAGCACCCAGCTTCTGCCAGATGCTCTGTAAAAAATATTCAATTTTTACCTGCTTACATTTTCAATGCAGCCAATATAGTATTCTTAATTTTCGAATATTATCTACGATTATTACGATACGGTATTACCCGGGTGGATCTTGCTCTTCTCTTTCAATATCAATATAATTCTATTTTTCGATAATCTATGACACTGCTGCAGTTAAATGATATACTAATTCTAGTTTATAAATTCGGAGGTATATTATGTCAAACATTCAGATAACAGAAAATGGATCAGGGAAATATTCTCCTGAATGGTTTTTTAGCGAATCTCAGACTCCAGAATGGATTTCATTTGCTCACAAGGCTGATGAGCTACGAGAAAATTTTATGAATCTTTTTGGAATAGAACGCTTAAAATCTCTTTCTGGAAAGAACTTGTTAACTTCTTTGTTTTATAATGACGAAGGAAATAAAACCAATCTCTGCTATATGCTTGAAATGGACAAAGATATTCGTGAAGTATTTGGAAGTATTTCCGGCGGAGCAGCCTACAAATTTGGATTATTTTATCATAAGAAAAATCAGAGTTGGACATGTGGCTCACCATTAAAGCCTGTGCTTCTTACTGAAGCTGAAGCAATACAAAAAGCAGATGAAATGCGCAACGACCTGATTGAAGGTGCTGAAATAATATCTTCTTTTGGTCCTTTAGATTCTGAAGAAGATTACGAGCAACTCTATAAACAGCTGGAACATATCCCTGGAATCAATATGGTATGGCGCATGAAATATTATCAAATGCTCTTTCCAACATTATTCGCTCCATTTTATGGACAAGATATTCAGCTGAGAGTATTACATTTTCTAAATCAAAAACCAAGTGATATTCCTTTCATTCGCATGGGACAAATTTCATTATATGCAAGAAAATGCAATGTTCCCGGAGTTGTCTTTGCTCATATTTATGGAAAAAATGTAGGATATACTAATGAGACTAATGATTCTGACACAAATACGCTTTCCGACAAAAAACATAAAACGCACTACTGGATGTATACCGTCTTTGATGATAAAAGTTGGAATGAATGCCAACAAAAAGGAATCATGGTTTTAGGTATGGACGATATTGGTGATTATTCCCAATTTGCTTCCAAAGAAGCTCTCCGTCAAGAACTAATAGATGTGTACGACAGTAGCACTTCACGAAAAAATCAGGCTTTGATGGCATGGAATTTTGCGAATACAGTATCAGTTAATGATGTGATTTTTGCGAAACGCAACAACACTCTTGTTGGTAAAGGTATTGTCACTGGAGGTTATGTCTTTGATGATCTTCGGCAAGAATATAAAAATGTCCGCACTGTAAAGTGGCTTCAAGTTGGTGAATGGGATCATCCTGGTAATGCAGTAGCTAAACGCTTAACTGATATCACTCCATACACAGATTATATTGAAAAACTTACCGCCATCTTTGCTCCAGACGAATTGGATGATGTAGACACACAACCAGAAATAGACTATCCAACTTACTCTTCTGTAGATTTTCTCTCAGATGTGTATATGAATGAACAAGATTATAAAACACTGGTAAATGTCTTAAAAATGAAGAAAAATATTATTTTACAAGGCGCACCTGGCGTTGGAAAAACATTTACTGCCAAGAGACTTGCTTATTCCATTATCGGTGCAAAAAATCCTGACCGTGTTCAAATGATCCAATTCCACCAGAGTTACTCCTACGAGGATTTTATTGAAGGATACCGACCAACCGAAAATGGATTCACAATTAAAAAGGGCTCTTTTTACAAATTCTGCAAACTGGCAGAAGAAGATGATGAAAATGATTATTTCTTTATCATTGATGAAATCAATCGTGGTAATTTAAGTAAAATATTCGGTGAATTATTTATGCTGATTGAAAAAGATAAGCGTGGTATTGAACTGCAATTGTTATATTCTGATGAGAATTTCTCTGTACCCGCAAATGTATACATTATTGGTATGATGAATACTGCTGATCGTAGTCTTGCTATGTTAGATTATGCTTTAAGACGACGTTTTTCATTTTTTACTATGAAACCGGGATTTAATACGCCTGGTTTTCAAGCTTACCAAGATTATCTAAAAAGTGATGCCTTTAACAAATTAATTGCTTGTGTGAAACAGCTCAATTCCAAGATAGCAGAAGATATATCACTAGGTGAAGGATTCAGTATTGGTCACAGTTATTTTTGTGGTTTAACACCAGAGACCGCTAACACACAAACTTTGTCATCCATTGTAGAATACGAATTGATTCCACTTTTAAAAGAATATTGGTTTGATGAGTCCGCAAAAATCGTAGATTGGTCTGATCGACTAAGGAGTGCTGTTAAATGATTCCTGTACAAAATATTTATTATATGCTGTCCTACGCTTTTCAAGCATTACAAGCACAAAATTACAAAGATCTGGCTACAGAAAATTTTCATAATACCGCTGAATTATGTGCCGCCATTCTTGATAAGGGCATTAGCGTGCAGCTAAAACGAGGCTTAGGAAGAGATTATCTGCCAAAATCAGAATCTCTTTCTACACTACAGGGAAAACTTAATATTTCTGAATCCATTAAAACTCAGACTCTGCTGAAGAAGCAAATGATTTGTACATACGATGAATTTTCAACTAATACACAATTTAACCAGATTATTAAATCTACAATGTTATTGCTTCTTAAGGCCAATATCACAAATACACGAAAAAAGAGTCTACGGAATCTATTATTATTTTTTTCTGATGTTAACGAAATTGATTTACGTTTCGTAAATTGGAACCAACATTATAATCGTTCCAATCAAAGTTATCAAATGCTAATTGGAATCTGTTATCTGATTTATAACGGACTTCTCCAGACACAGAACGACGGTACCACAAAAATAATGGATTTTTTTGATGAACAGCGTATGTGCCGTTTATATGAGAAATTTTTGCTTGAATACTATCGCAAAGAACATCCAGAACTATCTGCCAATGCCTCACAGATTGCCTGGCAACTTGATGATTCTGAGAACCAATTGCTTCCTAAAATGCAAACTGATATTATGTTGTCTCAGGGAAACAATATCCTCATTATCGATGCAAAATATTATTCACATATGACTCAGCAGCAATATGGAACAAATACCTTGCATTCCAATAACCTCTATCAGATTTTTACATATGTGAAAAACAAGGAATTTGAATTAAGAGAGTTGAAACATACCGTTTCTGGAATGATTCTCTATGCCCAGACTGATGAAGATGTTATTCCCAATAACACATACCAAATGAGCGGAAATCAGATTTCTGTGCGTGCATTGAATTTAAATCAGGATTTTTCAAAAATTTCTGAAGACTTAAACTCTATTGTTAAAGATAACTTCTCTTAATTTTTGAGGGGATCAATACTTCCCCTCAAAAATTAATCTGAACTATAAAATATGCGAATATACAAATTTCATCATTGCTTTTATGTCCATGTCTCCCTCGTTGTTATCCCATTCTTCCATATTTTTTTGAGTTTTTTCACGTTCTTTCAAATATTTCTTGTATGCATCATCTGTCAATTGTCCCCCTTCAACTATTACCAGTATTAAGTATTCTACAAAAGTTCTAAAGTTATCAACAAGTCCTAAAATAATAACAAGTAATTCTTGTAAATCCACACAAGTATTCGGTACAATTGGCATTTCTGATATCCAATCAACGTGCATTCGTTCATCTTTATTTTTCTCTTTCTTTTGCCACTGCTCGTCTTCTCCTAGAGGAGCATTATAAAATTGATACGTCCTTTTTCCATTAAAAGAATATCTGGCAAAATCAAAATTAGCATTTACACGTTGAAATTCTTTTATCAATTTAATCAATTCTGGTAATGCAATATCTATTGCCTGCTCCATACCTAATTTTTTCAGTTCTTCTTCTAAAACTTCTAAATACTCATAAATCTTATGGCTTTTCTTTATTTTATTGTTAATTCCCAGAAAGTAATATATCGCATCTACACTACTTTTTAGCCAAAGTTCTACTCCATGCCAAAGATCAAACATAATCGGGAAAATAAGAGTATCTGCTGTTGAGCAATAATTACCGCTATATAAAATCGAATATAAACTTAATACTGCATTTCCCATATATGCATTTCCCATCACAAAGTTATCTTGTATAAATTGAGCAACATTATTTTTTCCACCAAGCGAATTATCAAAATCCCAGTTTAAAAAAGCATAGTTATTTGATTGTGTATAATCTATATCCTTTTCACCACAAAAAATCATGTGACTTTTATTATTCTCTTCTGCATTGCTCATATCTACTTCAGCCTTTCTTCATGTAATTTTCCTACAATTAATTCTATTCCTCCATATTGCGCAAGTAAAGGGACAAAATAAAAACAATTTTATTGCCCCTTTACTTTCTCATATTATTCTCCAAATAAAACTCTCTATTTTGTTACAACTATATGCACCGTACTCTTACTAATCCGAAACTGTTTCGCTGTCTGTCTCACTGTCGCATTATTTTCTATAATATAATTTGCAATTTCTACTGCACGCTCCTCAATATATTCTCTCATAGAAAAGCCCCTGCATAGTTTGTTTTTTACAATCTATGCAGGGGCAAATCAATGTATGTCTAATTCCTGTTCCATCTATTCGTGGAAAATATCATACTATGCAACTTAATACTCAAATACTGCCACACCATATCCCGGAAGAGGATATGCAAAGGAATATTTCTGACCATCACATTCCTGTTTCTCTGGCTTGTAAACCAATGGGCGTTCTTCCCCTGATCCACCGTATTTTGTCTCATCACTGTTAAGAACAAGCTTACACTGCTTTCTTCTCGGAACACCAACACGGTAATCTGGTCTGTCTACCGGTGTAAAATTGCATACAAAGAGCAGATTTTTCTTACCATCTTTTGAATGTCTTGTGAAACTGAAAATACTCCGGAAGATATCATCCTTATTGATCCAGTCAAATCCCTTCGGATCATTATCCAACTCATACAATGCCTTATTCTTCTTATAAAGATGAAGCAAATCTTTATACCAGTTCTGAATCTGCTGATGCGGTTCTTCTGCAAGAAGGAACCAATCCAGTTCTCTCTCTTCACTCCACTCACGAAGCTGTGCGAACTCCTGTCCCATAAAGAGAAGTTTCTTTCCAGGATGTCCCATCATAAATGCATATGCCGCTTTCAAGTTGCGGAACTTATCCCATCCTTCTCCCGGCATCTTATTCAACATGGAGCATTTCAGATGAACAACCTCATCATGAGAAAGTACAAGAATATAGTTCTCTGAATATGCATATTCCATAGAAAATGTCATCATATGATGTGCATTTTTTCTGAAATAAGGATCCAGTTTCATATATTCTGTAAAGTCATGCATCCATCCCATATTCCACTTCAAAGTAAATCCAAGTCCGTCATCCTCAGGAGATCCTGTCACCTTCGGCCATGCTGTGGACTCTTCTGCAATCATCATAACGCCTTTATTTCTTCCGCAAACCACAGAGTTCAGATGTTTAAAGAATGCAATCGCCTCAAGATTCTCATTTCCGCCAAATTTATTCGGAATCCACTGTCCATCTTCTCTTCCGTAGTCCAGATACAGCATAGATGCCACTGCATCTACACGAAGTCCGTCTACATGATAATGTTCAATCCAGAACAATGCATTCGCCAGAAGGAAGTTAGAAACTTCCGGTTTTTCATAATTGAACACCTTCGTTCCCCAATCAGGATGCTCGCCCTTTCTCGGATCTGGATATTCGAATGTCGGTGTTCCATCAAAATCTGCCAGACCATGTGCATCTTTTGGGAAATGCGCCGGTACCCAGTCAAGAATAACACCGATATTATTCTTATGAAGATAATTTACCATATATGCAAAATCTTCCGGTGTTCCATAGCGTGCAGTTGGTGCATAATATCCGGTTACCTGATATCCCCAGGAACCGTCAAACGGATGCTCTGCGATTCCCATCAACTCGACATGAGTATATCCCATCTCTTTTACATACTTTGTAATTGCTTCTGCAAACTCACGATATGTATAGAATCCTTCATCTTCTCTTCCAGGATGTCTCATCCAGGAACCCATATGCACTTCGTAAATAGACACTGGTTCTTCTTTGTTATCCCACTTCTCACGAGCTGTCATCCACTTACTGTCTGACCAGTTCAGATTAGAAATGTCTGTAATTCTGGATGCTGTTCCCGGTCGGAGCTCTGCATAATTAGCAAATGGATCTGCTTTATATATCTTCTCACCCGCCTGTGTCTCTATACAGAACTTATACAAATCCCCTTTCTTCGCCTCCGGAACGAAGCATGTGTATATTCCGAGAGGCTCCCCTCTCTTCATCTTATCTTTCGTCTCATCCCAGTCATTAAACTCTCCGATTACAGAAACGTTTACTGCATGAGGAGCCCATACCGCAAAATATACTCCTCTTTTTCCGTTCTTTGTCACCTCATGGGCACCCATCTTTTTATAAATCTCATAATGATTTCCCTGCCCAAAAAGATAATGGTCAAGTTCTCCGATCTCATAAGGCTGCACTTTCGTCTTCGTGCTGTTTTTCTTAACCATAAAGCCACCTCACTGCTCAAATATATTCCTGATTGTAATGATTTAAAAACCACACAATTTCTTATAGATCAAGGCACATTACCGAATCTTTCAATTGGTAACAAAGTTTCATTCTACCCTTGAACACTATAGTTTTATTATACTTGATACTGTATAAAAAAGAAAGAGAAAATGTATTATTGCACAAAAATAGACAGTCGTTTTACTGACTGTCTATTAATTCTTAACAAATATATGTCATTAAATGTTGAAATCTTTCTCTGAAAGCAGAATTCTGTCGGAAGAATCTGTATTCTTTCCAAATACTCTCTTCACAAGCTTCTTTGCGGAAGCTTTCTGTGAATGAGCGATTGCATCATCCATCACTTCTTTCACTTCTGCTACTGTCACTGCATGATCTTCTCGCTGTAAAGAATCAATCTTACTGTACAGTGCAAGAATTCCCATCTCATCGATTCTGTAACCATTCTCCTGAGCATAAGTCTGTCCAAATGTTACAAGCTCATCATTGATAAAGATCGGCACTTCAAGCCTGGAAGTAAATTTTCTTCTGAATTCTCTGTTGGAAGAAAGAAGTCTGTCCAGTGGTTTTCTCTGCTCTTCAAGAACTACCAGAAGTTCTCCTGTATCCTGCTCCATTGCTTTGTTCAGCTTGGCGAGTGTTTTTTCGTTCATCTGTCCGGCTTTTTCAATGATCAGTGCACCGCCGTACAATTTACGGAAAATGTCTCCGATTCTCTTCTTATTCAGTGACTCACCTGTCACAATTGCAACCTTACCCTGACGGATATCACGCTGCTTCTGAATTGCCTTTACAACATCAACAGCGAGGACTGTCTTTCCATTTCCTTTGTTTCCAATGATCAAAAGGTTTCCTGTTCTGGAAGTTCCTTTGCGGTTTGTACAGTTCTTATCCTGCTCAAGTACATCTACCAGCTGCTCACTCATACCACGCACAGGTACAAAATAAGAGAAGAGTTTTTTCTGTTCCTCTGTAAGCCCTGCTCTTGTACCGATTCCACTCTGTGTTTCAAGATCATAACGACCATGTACGATAAATCCTGTATCAGACATTGCATCTGCAATCTCATCTAACGGTAATGGTGATGTCTTACCTGTTGCGATCAATTTTGCAGTCTCTTTACGGCTCAATGGTGTCGTCGCAGACATGATATCAATTCCGCCATCTTCATCCGGAATCTCTCTGTCATCCGGTTCCTCACTATGCGCTGGATTCACGCTGAATTCATCTTCAAAATTTGGCACTTCTTCATAAGAATTCAGACCAAGAAGATCATCATCTGAAACCTTATCTTCCGCTGTGAAAAGATCTCTTGGATTGATTACTTCATCATCCTCATCGTCTTCTTCATAACCATAAGCATCCAGATCATCATATCCTTCTTCCTCACCGAACAGATCATCATCAGACTCTTCATAATCATCCGGCAGATCGTCATCAGACTCTTCATAATCATCCAACAAATCGTCATCAGACTCTTCATAATCATCTAAAATATCGTCTTCGTCAAACTCTTCTGCATCATCCCAGTCATACGCATCATAATCTTCGTACTCGTCCTCACCGAGTCTGAGATCATCCGCAAGCTCTCCCATATTTTCATGTGGTTCTTCTTCTACCTCAAGAACTTCTTCTGAACTTACTGTTGCATCTACTTCTTCCTCTTCCGGAATAACACCTTCAATCTCATCAATCAGTTTCTGTATCTCTGGTGATAAAATTGGTTCTTCATTATTTTTATTGTCCATAGTCTCTCTTACTGCTGCTCCTTCTGAATCATCTTCATCATTGACAACTTCAGTTTCTGAGATCAGTTCCTCCACCTCAGACAAATCTTCTGATTCATCTGTCAGATCTTCTGACTCAGCTTCATCTATTTCAAGGATTTCTTCCTCTTCCGGTTCTGCCTCTTCTACTTCAAGAACTTCTTCCTCTTCCGGTTCTGCCTCTTCTACCTCAAGGATTTCTTCCTCTTCCGGTTCTGCTTCCCCTGCTTCAAGAATTTCTTCCTCTTCCGGTTCTGCTTCTTCTACTTCAAGAACTTCTTCCTCTTCCGGTTCTGCCTCTTCTACTTCAAGAACTTCTTCCGGTTCTGCTTCCCCTGCTTCTATAGCAACTGCATCTTCTAGGACATCTTCTGAAGTCTCCTCCACTGCCTGTTCTATAAGCTCTTCTTCTGTCTCCGGTTCCGGTATCAGTTCTTTCATCCCTGATGGAACTACTCGTTCTTTACTGGCTTCCTCAGCTTTCTTCTCTTCTGTCAGTTGATTCACGATCTCAAGATCTTCTACATCCTCAATTGCTGCAATATCCTCTTCCAGATCTGTCATATCCGGTTCAACTTCTTCTCCCGGTTCTGCCTGAACTTCCGGTTTCGGATTGAGTAATTGCTGCAGAGCTTCATCTAACCGCATCGTATCTCCAAGTTTCTTCTTGACTGGTTTTACCGGATTCTTACTGACAATCGGTATGGAAGCTGTATCTTTGCTAAGTGTTCTCTTATCTCCACTTGTCTCTACCGTTGCCGGCTGAACTTCTGACTCATCCTCGGAAGCTTCTATAACTTCTGCTGTTTCTACTCCTGCTTCTTCCGGACTTTCTACTTCGGCATCCGGCTCTTCTGCCGTTTCCAAAGTAACCGCATCCGTATCAATCACATCGGAAGTACTGTCGTTCTCCATCACCGGCTGCTCTGTCAGCCCGATTGATCTTGTATCTCCAAGTGCCTCGGCTCCTTCTGATGCAGAATCTTTTTCCTCGTCTTCTTCTAAATAGGAAGCCAGATCCGGTATTTCTTCTGTCTCGGAAGAAAGCTTCTCGTATCTGTGATCATATTTCTGCTGCTGCGATGGTGACAATGGCTTATACTGCATCTTCAGTTCCATTGCCTTATAAACATACTTACCCTCGCTAAACCAGAGGATCAGATCATCACACTCTTCCAGACATTCTGTCATCATACCTGCTTCGCGATAAAGCTTCGCCAGTTCATAAGCCCACTCTTCAATATATTCTGCCTTCTTAAATTCCTCCAGAGCCTCGATCTGCTGTTCGATCGGCGCTCTCTGCGCTCTTAAGATCTGATATCTAAGGATATGCCTGTTCGGATCTTTCGGTGCAATCTGGATAAATTCGTCATAATAGTCAATTGCTTCATCTATATTCTTTGTCTTAATTGCAAGAGAACATAACTTATAGATTACCTTGCGGCTTCCTTCGGAACGGCGATATGCAAGATTCATCACATCGTAGCTCTTCTGATACTCTTTTGTTTTCTCATAAATATCACTGACATTCATCAGCATCCCTGCGTTACGGACACGCTTCCAGTCAATCAGATCTGCTGCTGCCGCTGCTTTTCTGTATTCTCCATCTTCCATAAGTTCCAGCATCTCTTCTGTCTTTAACTTATATTCATACTTATCCACTGTACTCACCTCATTGTCATTGAAATATTAGTTTTGGTCTGAATGTGTCCATTAGGCACTAGCCGATACTCTTTCATTATTCTACCATATGAGGTCTGTAATGTCAAAAAAATGCACCTTCAATTCCTTTTGAAAGTGCATTTTTAGTGTTATTTAATTGTATTATTATTATAATTTTATATTTTGTATCGGAGATTATTCGCGATTCTACGTTCCTGTGAGACCTTTGTCGTCTGTTATTTTATCACTTGAATGATTTTCATATCCATTCAATACTTTATGTATTAAATCTTCTGTCAAGTCATTCCTGCTTTTATAACAAATCTGAGATTATAACATATCCTCTCAATGTTTCTTTACACATTTTTCATTCTATGTTATATGCGGTATTTTTATTCAATACATCTATGAGTGATTCATCTTTTTCTCTTTGCTTCCAGTTTCCGTACTCTCCGATCTTTGATCTTCTTTTCTTTCTACTGGACTTTTACGCTTGGCAAAGGTCTCTTTCTTCACAGGAACCTTCACTCATCATACCACTGACATATTGATAAAAATCTGAAACTATACTGTCCATGGGACTGACCTCCTGTTGAACTTGTATTTTTAATCTAATCAGGCATCTGTTACTTTTGCCTTCTTAGTTAAATATCTTTGGGAGATTTCTTTCTCTCTTTGATGGTTATATAATAACATTCGGCGTCTAATTTGTCAATATATTCATTTGATTTTTTTATATTTTTTATTTATTATCTGCTTTGGTTATAATTATCTGAATTTTCAAACATTTCAATTAACAGATTTCTGCTCCAGTCGGCATTTCTTTTTCCGGTGTCATCAGTGCAAGGTTACCTTCTGCATCTTCTGCACAAAGTAGCATCCCCTCTGAAAGTACGCCTGCCAGCTTCGCAGGTTTCAGGTTTACAAGAACCATAACTTTCTTACCAACCATTTCTTCCGGTGTGTAATGTGCTTTGATTCCGGATACGATCTGTTTTACCTGGCTTCCAACTTTTACCTGAGAGCAGAGAAGCTTTTTGGATTTCTTTACAGCCTCACATGCAATGATCTCTCCAACCTGGAACTGCATTGCTCCGAACTGCTCAAATGTGATCTCATCTTTCGGCTCAATGTCGATAACAGCTTCTTCCTCTTTCTTTTCTTCTACCTTCGGATGAAGTTCTTCAACTTTCTTCATAACCTCTTCGAGATCCATTCGCTGGAACAGGATCTCCGGTTTCTCTGTTACATGTCCGTTACCAAGCTGCTCAAGGATCTTCTTACTTGTAGAAGGCATAAAAGATTCAAGAAGTCTTGCACCTTCAGAAATGCTCTGGATCAGATTCCAAAGTACTGTAGAAAGGCGATCCTTCTTGGATTCATCTTTTCCGAGTACCCAAGGAGTTGTCTCATCAATATATTTATTGCAGCGTTTGAACAGATTGAAGATTTCTGTAATCGCATCGGCAACGCGGAGGTCTGCCATCTTAGCATCAACTGCTTTAGAAGCATTCTCTACAACTGCTTTCAGTTCTGCATCTACATCTTCTACAACACCCTTATCTTCTACTGTTCCGCCGAAGTATTTGTTTGTCATAGAAACAGTTCTGTTTACAAGGTTTCCAAGTGTATTTGCAAGATCAGAGTTCAGACGCTCTACCATCAGCTCCCAGGAAATAACACCGTCATTCTCGAATGGCATCTCATGAAGTACGAAGTAGCGAACTGCATCTACACCAAAGAAATCAACGAGTTCATCTGCATAGAGAACATTTCCTTTAGACTTACTCATCTTACCGTCTCCCTGAAGCAGCCACGGATGTCCGAACACCTGTTTCGGAAGTGGAAGATCAAGTGCCATAAGGAAGATTGGCCAGTAAATTGTATGGAAACGGATGATATCTTTTCCGATCAGATGAAGGTCTGCCGGCCACAGCTTGTTGAACTGCTCTGTACTGTTTCCGTCTGCATCATATCCGATTCCTGTGATATAGTTTGTAAGAGCATCAAGCCATACATATACAACGTGCTTTGGATCGAAATCTACCGGAATCCCCCACTTGAAGGATGTTCTGGATACACACAGATCCTGAAGTCCCGGAAGAAGGAAGTTGTTCATCATCTCGTTCTTACGGGCAACCGGCTGGATGAACTCCGGATGTGTATTGATATGCTCGATCAGACGATCCGCATACTTGCTCATTTTGAAGAAATATGCCTCTTCCTTTGCCGGCTGAACCGGGCGTCCACAGTCCGGACATTTTCCATCTACAAGCTGAGACTCTGTGAAGAAAGACTCACACGGTGTACAGTACATTCCTTCATAATGTCCCTTGTAAATATCTCCCTTGTCGTAAAGTTTCTTGAAGATCTTCTTAACCTGTTTCTCATGATCTTCATCTGTTGTACGGATGAATTTGTCATAAGATGTATCCATCAGATCCCAGATTCTTTTGATTTCTGTTGATACATTATCTACAAATTCCTTTGGTGTGATTCCAGCCTCCTCGGCTTTGAGCTCGATCTTCTGTCCATGCTCATCTGTTCCTGTCTGGAAGAATACATCATATCCCTGGCTTCTCTTGTAACGTGCGATTGCATCTGCAAGCACGATCTCGTATGTGTTTCCGATATGCGGTTTACCTGATGTATAGGCAATCGCTGTTGTTATATAATATTTTGGTTTTTCTGACATTTGTCTGCCTCCTTTTCCCGCAGTGCGGGATTCTTTTCTCAAATTCCAGTGACTACTAATACGATTTCCTGCTGAATCTGTCGCGTAAAAAAACGCCTTCCCAGGGACTTGCATCCCTGAGAAGACGAATCATACTTTCGTGTTACCACTTCTCTTCGTTCCTTCCTCGCGGAAAGAAACCTCTAGGAGTATCTGCATTTTTGTTAGTAAAAACTGCTTTGTTGATCAAAACCACTTTGAACATTACGGCATTTCTCACTGTCGATACTCTTCGCTATAAAGGGCGAATCCCTTCACAGACTAACCCGGATCTTTTTATTCAAGATTGTTGCTTAAACAACCCACTTGATTACTCTGTTCAGGCTCATCTGCGCTGCTCAGAAGCCATCTTCATCTGTCTTCCATCCATCCCTCTCAACATCCGGCCTGACAGCCTTCAGGACTTTTCTGTAGAATCTGTTACAGACTACTCTCTTCCTCATCGCGTTTCGCTTATCACTGCTTTTCATTCCTTAAAAAGGTTAGCATAACGCGAATAGAATGTCAAGATACACCGCTTGATGATTTCTCTTTCGATTCCTCTGTTGCCCCGGCAGCATTTCCTTTTGCTTTCACTCTTGGAAATGTAATATCTACCCGGAACAAATCTCCGTCCAGATACAGATCAAATGTGCCGCCCTGCATCGTTGTAAGGCTCTTCGCAATGGAAAGTCCCAATCCACTTCCCTCCGTACTTCTGGAAATATCTCCGCGGATAAAACGTTCTGTCAGTTCGTCAGCCTGAATATTCAACTGATGCTCGGAAACATTTTTCAACGAAAACCTTACCTTTGTATCATCTGTTTTCAGAGTCGCATAAACTCTTGTTCCAGGCATTGCGTACTTGGCTGCATTTCCGTAAATGTTTTCCAGGACACGCCACATTCTTCTTCCATCGACATGCACAACAGCCGGTTCTGCTGGAAGATCTGTGACGATTGCTAGATTTCTCGCCTCGAATTTTTCTTCGAGTTCACCCTGCGTCTGCTGGATCATTTCCGACAGATCAAGATCCATATATTCCAGCGAAATATTTCCGCTGCTGACTTTCGATGCTTCTACTACATCTTCTGTCAAAGTCTTCAGTCTCTGTGCTTTCTCTTCCAGAATATTCAGATAATCCTGAACTTTCGGATCCGCTGGATCTGTCTGTCTTAAGATGCCGACATAATTCAAAATGGAAGTCAGTGGTGTTTTAATATCATGAGAAACATTTGTGATTAAATCTGTCTTAAGACGTTCGTTTTTCATTGCCTCGGCAACTGCTTTGTTAAGTCCGGTTCCGATCCCGTTGATCATCAATGCAAGTTTCTTGTTCTCCCCATGCAGTCCGTCGATTGGAATCTGATAACTCATATTTCCGTCAGCGATCTCCTGGATTCCTTTTCTCAGTCGGTTCTTCTCCATCACATTTGCAACCATGCAATAGAATAGCACTGCGTCAGCGATCAGCAGCAGAATCACCAGGAAGAAATCTCTATCCAAAAGTACGAAAAGCTGAAACAGGAAATAAAGAATCAAAAGTCCTGCTGTTTTCTTTGTAAGCTTCACATCTCGTAATATTTTCCCAATAAATATACCGAAACTTCGAAGCAGACTGTTCTCCCACAGGCTCTTTGCCTTAATTCTTCTTACCAGACTAAGATAGCCGGCAAAGAAACAGGTAAATGTAAACGCACCATATACGAACACACCCACTGATTCTCCGAGACTTAAAGTCTGCATATATACATTCGGAACATAGGATGATGGAATAAATGTATCACTTTCCACAGCACTGTATGAACTACACAACCCTGTAATTCCATCAAATAAGATATGAATTCCATCTATTCCTGCTACGAAAAAGAAATAACTTCCAATCACCCAGACAAAAATAATAACTGCTGCGGCAATCTCTGTCTTCCAGGAATCGAACTTTAACAAATACAGTTCTTCATCCTGCGGTTTTCTTCCTGCCCCCAATGTCAGCCACACTACTGTGATCAAAAAGAGTAGTCCGATGAAAATCATAAAATGCAATGCTGCTTTCATATGCGGAATATTATTCTGATACTCAATACTGTTCTGGTAAAATTGATCCTGAATCGGATATTTTGTATCAACCGCAACTGCAAAAACATCTTTCCACTTTGTTCCTCCGGAATAATAACCATAAGAACGAATATTAAGCCATTGATCAGAATAAGATACATTCATATTCGTCTTAAAATCTTTCAACTCCGGATAGATCACCATGTATTTCACAGATTTTTTAGACGCAGAAGCTATTATATTCTCTATGCTATCTCTTACATCCGCATAATTTGCATATTCTGCTTTATTTGTAGTAACTTTCTTCGTCGATTCATCTGCGTACAGATAGGTAAAATTGGTATTTCCCTCTTCCAGATAATCCCAACCGCCTTCATAATCCTGCCAGTCTTCATAGATTGTTTGCAATGCTGTGGCTATATTATCGTAAACCAGCGACAATCTTCCATTTAACTGTGGATTGTTATTTACAACCTGAAGCAGATTATCTGCCTCAACCGGTGCGTATTTCTCTATCAGAGACTGGCCAAAATTCCAGCAGTCTGTATAAAGCAGATCACCATTTTCATCTGTAATCTGAAATGTATAATATCCGGAAGTTGTAAATTCACCTGCCTGCAATCCTGCCAGGAACTGATCTCTGTCCTGTTCGCCCATCTGAAATTGAAGTTTTCCTGCATTTACAAGAGAGAAGAAATCATTCATATAATAGTAGTAATAATTTCCGTCTGGTTTCTGGCAGACGATCACGCCATTCTGTTTGTAAAGATTGTCGTTATCTGTCCCACTGTAAGTTTCGCCCCAGTTCACCAGCTCTTCCATTGTGTACGTGACGCCGGACAGATTCGTCTCAGATATCTTTCCCTTCTTCGACAGTTCCATTACATCCACCAGTTTTTTCGGATTGTAGGCGCCGTCACTTTCAAAAAGATTCTGCAGATAAAGCTTCTCCTGTACATCGTACATGTAACTTTCGACCATCTTGCTGAATTCTTCGGATTCTTCAAAAGACTGTGTATTCATCTTTTGGATCTGTGAAAAACTCATCCCCCCCGCCAGTGTCAGGAGAGAAAGCAAATTTGTCACAAGCAATGCTCCGCTAAGAATCGCCACAACAAGAACAATTGTCCTTGTCACGGTCTTCCTGTACCATTTCTTCATTGTTAATCCTTTCTTATGCTTTTTCGATTTTATATCCGACACCCCAGACTACTTTCAGGTAACGTGGGTCTTTCGGATTGATCTCTATTTTTTCTCTGATATGACGAATGTGAACTGCAACTGTGTTATCCGCACCAATTGCCTCTTCATTCCAGATGGATTCATAAATCTGATTGATTGAAAATACTTTTCCCTGATTCTTCATCAGAAGCAAAAGGATATTGTATTCAATCGGTGTCAGTTTCACAAATTCTCCGTCTACTGTCACCTGCTTGAGATCATCATTGATCTGAAGGCCGCCTACCTTATAAATTGTCTCTTTTGGCTCCTGTGCTGTTCCGCCAAGTTCGTTAAATCTTCTCAGCTGTGATTTCACTCGTGCTACAAGTTCCAACGGATTGAATGGCTTTGTCACATAATCATCCGCACCGATATTGAGTCCAAGAATCTTATCGGTATCTTCTGACTTCGCAGACAAGATAATGATTGGCAGACTGTTCTTCTCGCGGATCTTCAATGTTGCACGGATTCCGTCCAGTCTCGGCATCATGACATCGATAATCAGAAGATTCACCTTCTCCTTCTCCAAAATCTCCAGTGCTTCGATCCCGTCATACGCTTTTAAGATCTGATATCCTTCCTGGGAAAGATAAATTTCAATTGCTTCTACGATTTCTCTATCGTCATCACATACTAATATTTTATACATTTTACATACCCCTCGATAATTGCTGACACCGATAACAGCGCAGCAACATAATTATCACATGATCAAGTTCTAACTATAGTATACATGATACTTGATGGTTTTTAAGAGATAGATTGGAAAAATATTAGAAATTTCTTAAATCGACGATTTAACAATTTAAATACTTTCTATTTCTTGCACATCTTTCATCAACGTTTTATAATAAGAAACCGTGAGCCGCTTTAGAACATAAGTATAGCTGCAATCCATCAATAAAAAGGAGTATAAATTAAGAATGATTGAATTTTTGAAATCCTTCCTCTTTGGAATTGTGGAAGGAATCACAGAATGGCTGCCGATCAGCAGCACCGGACATCTGATCCTGTTGAATCAGTTTGTGAAATTAAATGTTTCTGAAAAATTCTACAGCATGTTTGAAGTTGTTATCCAGTTAGGTGCGATTCTTGCCGTTGTCATCTTATTCTGGAACCAGATCTTCCCATTTGGTGCACCGGAAGGAAGTCACACTGTCAGACGCCGTCAGGCAAAACATGCACATAGAAAAAAGAAATCCGGAAATGGAATTTTAAGTTATGTAAAGATGGATATCATTATTCTCTGGCTGAAAGTTCTTGTTGCATGTATCCCTGCGATCGTGATTGGAATGCCATTTAATGATCTGTTTGAGAAATGGTTTTACAATTACCCTTGCGTTGCAATTGCTCTGATTGTCTTCGGTATTGCCTTTATCATTGTTGAGAATAATCACAAGGGTAAACCTGCGAAGATCAACAGTATGGATGAACTTACTTATAAGACTGCATTTTTGATCGGACTTTTCCAGCTGATCGCTGCAATCTTCCCTGGAACATCCAGATCCGGTGCAACAATTGTCGGTGCTTTGATCCTTGGAGTATCCAGAACCGTTGCTGCTGAATTCACTTTCGTACTTGCGATTCCGGTTATGTTCGGTGCAAGTCTTCTGAAGCTTGTGAAGTTTGGCCTGAACTTTACCGGAACAGAAGCGGCTATTCTGCTGATCGGAATGGTAACAGCATTTGTTTCTTCTATTATCGTTATTCAATTCCTGATGGGATATATTAAGAAACATGATTTCAAAGTATTTGGATATTACAGAATTGTGCTTGGTATTCTTGTGATACTGTATGCGTTGTTTTTAGCGTAGTTTGAAAAAGACGGGTAATGATGAGTTCCATTCACCATTCCCGTCTTTTTTAACTTACTTTCACTAGAGGTCCGTTTCCTTTTACTTAATATCTTCCTCTATTATACATTCATGTTTCTTCGTTTTTTTATTGTAATTTACTCCTACAAGAAGTATGTTTCCTTTGTATTCCTCTAAACTTTTACAATATTCTTTCTTCTTAATCTGTTCAATTGCACCGTTTGCGCTTTCATTCCATTTAAGTTCTACCACAAGTGCAGGTTTTTCCTGGAATTTTTTTCTAGGAAGAAATACAAGATCTGCAAATCCTTGTCCTCCCGCCAATTCTCTGTGAACAGTGTAAAAGTTTCTTGCAGCATATAACGCAAGTGATATCGTATAACTCAATGCATTTTCATCGTTATATTGCAAATGAGATGTCTCAAAATGTGCTTGTCTTATTCCCTCTGCCACTTGTACAGGACGTTTCTGCCAAATAGCATTCAATGTATCTGCCGAATTTTTCAATGCTTTAGAAACTTCACCCCAATCCGACACGGAAACACTGCTGACGTATTCTGCTCTCACCTCATTATTTGGTATTTTCACTGTTTTATTATCATAGTCATATGCCAGATACCCAAGATGGATTAATAAAGTAAGTACATCATCCTCTGTATGAAATGTTGCCATATCATTTGTAAAACTTCCTGTATTCACTGGAACACTTTCCCCGGCGATCATGCTTAACACGTCATCTCGCAATCCTTCAAAATTCATATCAATATACATTTTTAAAGCTTCAAACGTTTCTGTCTGATTCCAGTAATTTCCAAATTTCCCAAATCGCATGCAGCTTACTACTGAACGTGGACTATAAATAGAAGGTGCTCCTTCAAAAGAATATCCGTCATACCAGCTTTTTAGCTCCTGCATGTCCATGCCATATCGTTCACACAGCTCGCTTACTTCTTCTTCTGTAAATCCGACATATTCTGCCAATGGTCCCGGATCAATCATGGAAAATTCATCAAACATATTCAACGCTGAATGTGTGCCATATTTTTTTATTGGAAGAATTCCTGTCATATAAGCAAGTGCGACATATCCTTTGTCTTTCAATAAATCTCTTAGAAAATCCAAATACTTTTCCTGCGCTTTTTTATCTGTTATATACTCTCTGAAAATGCAGTCCCATTCATCAATAATTACAACAAACGGTCTCTTTGTCTTATTATAAATATCCTGAAGAGTTCTCATTAAATTTGTTTCATCAAAGTATCGGAAATCCGGGTATTTATCTAACAAATCCCATATTACGCTCTTTTTAAGCAAGCTAAGCATTTCCTCCACATTGGAGCTTTGACTCAGGAATTCTTGCATATTAAGAAAGATCACATCATATTTATTCAAATGCTTTTCATAACTATCTGATGATGCTATTTTTAAATTTGAGAACAGCTCCCTTGAATCATACTCACACGTATAGTAGGCAGAAAGCATATTCGCAGCAATAGACTTCCCAAAACGGCGTGGACGACTGATGCAAATATAACTTTGTAATGTTTTAGCACTTCTATTTGTATATTCAATCAATCCCGTCTTATCAACATATATTTCTGAATTTACAACTCTTGCAAAAGTACTAATATCCGGGTTCAAATAATTTCCCATTTAATTTTCACCTCCATACAGTTCTCTTTCTGGCAATTATTTTTGGACACTCATGTTATTATTATACGACATAAAAGAAAGACGGGCAATGTTTTCCACACCCGTCTTCCTGGCAACCGTATAAAAATATCCATTTAGCCTACCTACATCTCATTGGCATAATAATCGCAAAACCATAATGTCTTGCCACGTTTGATTTCAAATGAATTTACATAAGCTCCTTTTCTAGTATTTTCAACTCTGTAAACTCCCGGAAATATTAATTCACACGTTGTATTTTTGTCACCATCATATACAATTCGAGTAATTGACATTTTCTCCCAAATTCTGAGATTTATAAAATAAAAGTTATCGAAATCTGAATTACTTGCTTCTCGTCTAAAAGGGAAATTGTTGTACTCATTCAACATGTGCGTTTCAAAGCTGTCTGCTCTACTCCCAAATTCGATCCAACCATCAGCCAGCATTATTGGTGGTGTAAAATAGAGTATTAAAACTATACACAATAAAATAACAATACTTATAATGTTCTTTTTATAATACTTCTTCACACGCTCACCCCCTTTTTTCCTGGCACCCACATTATGCCATAAAAAAGAAGCCTGTGCGAAAACATGTAATCAACTGCGGATTTCTCGTAGTCAAATGCATCAGTTTCTTTTCAGACTTCTTATTTTTGCTTTATTTAATTTTTCTGTGGCAGATAAATTATAAAATCCACCCTGAATTCCCAGTTTGCATAATCTATTTCCATATAACCATTATACTTCTTTATTATTTTCTCTACATTACTCAGTCCATATCCATGCTTCTGTTTTTCTTTCTTTGAAGTTAATATCTTATCATCCTTCAGGTAGATTTCTCCGCAATAAGTATTCGTGATCCGACCAATTAAACGCTCTTGACTGAACATAATCTTTATCGTCAATATTCGTTGTTCCCGATCAACTTTTTTCAATGCTTCCAAAGCATTATCCAATAGATTTCCCAATAGTGTAACAAGATCTGCTATATCAATGTTTAACTGTTCCGGTACAACAATTTCTGTTTCTACTTTTATATTTTCACTCGCCACACTTTGAAGCTTATAGTTAACCAACCCATCAATAATTGTATTTCCTGATGTGCTATAAATCACTTTCCCTTTTATGAAATGAGAAAGTTGATCCAACTGTCTTCTTGCCTCTTCATCTTTTCCCTCTTCCAGTAAATGATTTAAAATAATAAGTTGATTACTCATATCATGTCTAAATGCCTGTAAATCTTCTGTGGAACTTTGCATAATCTCACACTGTCTACTGTATAATTCTTTTTCTTTTTGTAAAAGAGCCAATTTTGATTTCTTTATATAATTTTCTGCCAATGAATCATATAGATAAAATGCAATTATATTTACTGCAAACAGAAGTAATACTGAACCCACCGCCTCTACCTTAGTTAAATTGGTCTGATTTGCAATAATTACTTCCAAAATTAATGTAGAAATCGGAATTACAATTGAAGCCAGCCAGGAAATCCAACTAATATTACGTCCCTTTCTTGTTAACTTTATATTTTCAAGCAACAGCGTTTCACAATATGCAACAATTCGCGTGGCTATTAAACCAAAAGTATCTCTGAACTCGCCTTGTGAAAAAACTGAAAAATTAATATATCCAGTCATAGCTGCCGCAATTATTTCCGCTGCTGCCATAAAAAGATACATGTAAACAACACAAATAATTCTTTTTTGAATACTTGCTTCGTAAGTTAAAGAAATAATAAACATAGTAATTAAATTTGTAATCAAAGTAATTAACGGAATATCTATCAGAAGATATACTAAAGTTGTCATTATAAAGTAGAAGGAATAAGCTAATATTCCCAATATTCTTTTGTATTTTCTATGTTCAAAAAAAACTCTCATAAAACGATGGACAACAAATATCAGGAAAAAATTCGCCAGCAGATAAATGATATGATATGTATCAAATACCATGTGCAAACCCTCCATTTTCAAAATGAAGCTGCATTCTCGCTATTTCCTCTTTTCTGCCTCTGGCAACAGGAATTACGTCACCATTTACCATAATAACCTGTTCCCCCTGAAAAGATCTGATATAACGATAGTTCACCAGATAAGATTTATGTGTCAGAATCATTCCCTGCCCTTTTAATTTGTCGCAGACTTCTTCCAACGAACCATAGAATTCGTCTTCTGACTTCTGCATTACAATCTTTACTTTTCTTCCGTTACTTTTAAAATACAGAATCTCACTCACACGGGCACAATACATATCGTGACCATATTTATAGTGAAATATATCATTCTTCTTCCCATAAATCCTGTTATACTTTTCAAGCGTAGCAGTCACCATATTCTGGTCAAATGGCTTCTCTATAAAATTGAATGGTCTGAAGGCAAATAACTGACGGTCATATCCATCCTTTCCCGATACATATACAATCTGAGCTGCTTCATCTTTTATCTCATTTCTGATACAATCACTTACACTAATCCCGGTATCATCTGCGAGCTCAATATCCAGAAAATAGATCTGATAATTTTCCCCTTCCCGAAGTTTCCGTTTCAACACTTTCCCCGAAATGAAACTCTCCGTTTCAGCTTCTATATGGAGTATCCTGCAGGAATCATTAATATAATTTTCCAGCAGATTACATATCTTTTCATCGTCATCACAAACCGCAATTTTAAGCATTTCTTATCCTTCTATCCATTCATGTACTGTTATCTGTGTTCATTTTTTCACTGTTTTAGCAAGTGCAACATATCCTTTGCTTTGGGACACTCATGTTATGATTATACGACATAAAAGAAAGACGGGCAATGTTTTCCACACCCGTCTCTCTGACCGTCTTTCCGGCAAATTATATCAGTAGGGAGATGACTCCCAGCTGATATAGCCTCCGGCAGGATTGCAGAGGTGCGCGTCATGCAATTGCATGACGCGCACCTCGCAGCAAGAATGCCGAGGCATTCTTGAACTTATCATTACTACTTACATTATGCTTGTTTCTTTTGAAAAAATCCTTTCAATGCCGGATACAGTTCTTTAAATTCCTGATATCTTTCCTCGTACTTCTGCACCAGTTCCGGATCCGGTTCTTCTGTTCCTGTTACTTTCACAAGTTTCTTCGCAGCCTCTTCCACCGAATCAAATACACCACATCCAACTGCTGCCAGGATTGCCGCTCCATAGCCAGGACCTTCTTCGCTTTCGATCAGATCTACTTTCATATTCATCACATTTGCAATGATCTTTCTCCACAGCGGACTCTTTGCTCCACCGCCACAGATCTTTGTTCTCTCTGGATTCACACCAATACTTCTTGCAACTTCCAGAGAATCACGCAGTCCGAATGCAACACCTTCCAGCACAGCCTGTGTCATATCCTCTCTTGTGCTGTCCATAGACATTCCGATAAATGCTGCTCTTGCGGAAGGGTCATTATGAGGAGAACGCTCTCCCATCAGATATGGAAGATAGAACACATGGTTCTCGCCAAGCCTTGTGATTCCTGCCTGTTCTGCCGGATAATCTTTTGTCTTAAGGATTTCATCCATCCACCATTTATTACAGGAAGCAGCACTGAGCATGCATCCCATCAGATGATAATTGCCGTCTGCATGGTCAAAGGAATGCAGTGCATTGTTCTTATCTACTCCGAATTTCTTACTGGAAATAAAGAGTGTTCCTGATGTTCCGAGAGAAATATTGCATCCGCCGTCTCCGACCGTTGCCGTTCCAACTGCTGCCGCCGCATTGTCCCCAGCTCCTGCAATTACTTTTACATCCTCTGATACGCCAAGTTCTGCTGCGATCTCTGCTTTCAAAGTTCCAACTACTTCCCAGCTTTCATACAGCTTTGGAAGCTGTGCCTCTGTAATACCGCAGATCTCAAGCATTTCCGCAGACCAGCACTTATGCTCCACATCCAAAAGCAGCATTCCGGAAGCATCTGAATACTCTGTGCAAAAAGAACCTGACAGACGGTATGCAAGGTAATCCTTTGGAAGCATAATCTTCGCAATCTTTGCAAAATTCTCCGGTTCATTTTCCTTCATCCAGAGAATCTTCGGTGCTGTAAATCCGGCAAATGCAATATTTGCTGTATACTCTGAAAGCTTCTCTTTTCCAATCACCTGATTCAGGTAATCGGTCTGTTTTGCAGTACGTCCGTCGTTCCACAGAATTGCCGGGCGAATCACCTTGTCTTCCTTATCAAGCGCAACAAGACCGTGCATCTGACCTCCAAAACTGATTCCCTTTACTTGATCCTTATCAAAGCCTTCAAGAAGCTCTTTCAGCCCTTCCATACTCTGTGCAAACCAGTCTTCCGGTTTCTGCTCTGACCATCCCGGATGTGGGAAATATAACGGATATTCTTTTGATACGATATTCTTGATCTTTCCATTCTCATCCATCAGAAGAAGTTTTACTGCGGATGTTCCAAGATCTACTCCTACAAATAACATGTTGTTCCTCCTGTATAAAGACAGAGAGCCTTGCCGTTTCCGGCACGGCTCTCTGCCCGTTTTCTATGCTTATAACTTTCTATGTAATTAACCCCACGGATTCTCTGTTGGATATCTTACACCCTTCGGCTGGTTGTATCCGATCTCTTCAACCGGCACACCAATGTATTTAAATACTTCGAACAATGCTTTTCCAAAGTGTCCGAAAGCAACTGCTCCGTGATGTGGATAATTCTTTTCGATCAGTACGTGACGGTAGAATCTTCCCATCTCCGGAATTGCAAACACTCCGATAGATCCGAAGGATTTTGTAGCAACCGGAAGTACTTCTCCCTGTGCAACATAAGCACGAAGTACATTGTCAGATGTACTCTGCAGTCTGTAGAATGTGATATCTCCAGGTTTGATGTCTCCCTCAAGTGTTCCCTGTGTAACCTCGACTGGAAGAGATCTTGCCATGATCATCTGATATTTCATTTCGCAGAAAGCAAGTTTGCCGGAAGCTGTATTTCCACAATGGAATCCCATAAATGTATCTTTCTGTGTATATGGGAATTTTCCTTCAATGCTCTCTTTATACATATCTGCCGGTACTGTATTATTGATGTCGAGGAGTGTAACTGTATCCTGGCTGACAACAGTTCCGATGAACTCGCTGAGTGCTCCGTAAATATCAACCTCACAGGATACCGGGATTCCCTGTGCTGTCAGACGGCTGTTTACATAACATGGAACGAATCCGAACTGTGTCTGGAATGCCGGCCAGCATTTTCCTGCGATTGCAACGTATTTTCTGTATCCTCTGTGCTCCTCAACCCAGTCTTTCAAAGTAATCTCATACTGAGCCAGTTTCGGAAGGATCTCCGGTTTCTTATTTCCTGCTCCGAGCTCTTCTTCCATCTCTTTTACAACGGCCGGAATTCTCTCATCACCTTCATGTTTGTTATAAGCCTCGAAAAGGTCAAGTTCAGAGTTTTCCTCAATTTCAACTCCGATATTGTAAAGCTGCTGGATTGGTGCATTACATGCAAGGAAGTTTAACGGACGCGGTCCAAAGCTGATGATCTTTAAATCACTTAATCCGACAACTGCTCTCGCGATTGGTTCGAACTCATGGATCATGTCAGCACATTCCTCTGCTGTTCCTACCGGATACTCCGGAATGTAAGCTTTTACTCCTCTGAGTTTCAGATTGTAGCTTGCGTTAAGCATTCCGCAATAAGCATCTCCACGTCCCTGTGTCAGATTATCCTGTGTCTCCTCTGCAGCTGCGACAAACATTTTCGGTCCGTCAAAATGTTTTGCAAGCAGTGTCTCAGAAATCTCCGGTCCGAAGTTTCCAAGATAAACAACCAGTGCGTTACATCCTGCTTTCTTTACATCTTCCAGAGCCTGTACCATGTGGATCTCACTCTCTACAATACAGATCGGACATTCATAAACAGTTCCTTCACCGTATTTCTTTGTGTAGGCATCGATCAATGCTTTTCTTCTGTTCACGGAAAGACTCTCCGGGAAACAATCTCTGCTCACTGCTACAACACCGATTTTTAATTCTGGCATGTTACTCATAATAAAATCCTCGCTTTCTTTATACTTGTTATTATTTCTATCTTTCTCATGTTACGTTATCCACACTTTTCCTGTAATTTCATTTGGTTTTCCACACATCATGCAGAAACCTTGTGAATAACACGATCCTGATTCGGGGAAACCCCGGCATCCATTTTCAATCAGACTTCGACGTTCTCGCCTTTTAATCCGCAAAATGCTCCTTCAATCTGTGCATCCTCATGCGCAATCAGCCATTTATTCATAGCTGCAAGAAGTCTGTTTTCTCCCTCTTTCGCTGTTTCAAATGGAAGCTCTTCATTCGTTCCTTTCGGCAGAACTACTACACAACGGAATCCACCTTCCTGTGCAGTACACGGTGCATAATGAAGTGTTGTCGCATACAGTTCTACACCGGTTCCTGCCGGAACAAAAAATGCTTCTACCTTGGCTGTATCATAGATATCGCCATCTTCAATATCCTGCTGCATTCCAAGAAGCAGGATCAGATCTGTCTGTGCGATATCAAATTCTGAACTTCTGTGATATTCCAGTGCATTCAGTTTATGGTTGTCTCCATTACAGTATCCAATCTGGATAGGCAGTCCGCCGAATCCTTTCTTGCAGATTTCAGCTGCTTCTGGAAGTACTTCCAACTCTTCAACAGACGGTACATAGACAACGTCTTTCGGAAGTGGTGTGTGTTCCATCTCTTTTAAAATCTTCTCAAAAGAGTATTCCGTGATGATCTTGCCATATTTTCGGAAAGATGCATCTGTTACATTTTGGATTTTCATGATGTCCTCCTGAATTTTCTTCTGTATCCTATTTCGTTTGTTTCTATGGTCATTTTACCAACTCAAAAGGGCATTATCGACCAAATAATTAGCCAAATAATGCCCATTTCTTATCTTTTTAGTAATTCTTTTGTCGTTAATAGCATTCTATTCCACGCCCCATCATTCCTTCGGTGGCAGGAATCCCTTACTTGTCTTCACGATTACTTTATCAAATACCATGAACATAGACGGAAGTACGAAGATTACAACTACCATACTGATCAGTGCTCCTCTCGCCATCAGGATACACAGGGAACTGATCATATCGATATTGGAGTAAAGACCTACACCGATCGTTGCTGCGAAGAAGCTCAACGCACTTACCATGATAGACTGTGCGGATACGCGGTGCGCAGTTGTGATGGAATCGTATTTATTTGCGCCATGGTTACGCTCTCTCTTATAACGAGTTGTCATAAGAATTGCATAGTCTACGGTGGATCCAAGCTGAATAGTTCCGATTACGATGGATGCCACGAATGGCAACTTAGTTCCCATGTAGTATGGAATACCCATATTGACGAAAATCGCGAACTCAATAACGCCTACCAGGATGATCGGCAGTGAGATTGACTTGAACAGAAGCATAATGATCACGAAAATAATTCCGATTGATACTGCACTTACTGTCTTGAAATCTTTATCTGTAATGTCAATCAGGTCTGCTGTCAGAGGACCTTCTCCGATCAGCATTCCACCTTCATCATATTTATGAAGAATCGTATTCAGCTCTTTGATCTGGTCATTCAGTTCATCTGTTGCTACCTTATATTCTGAGTTCGCCAGTACAAGCTGGTACTTATCATTCTTTAATGAGCTTGTCACTGAATCCGGAATCATGCTTGCCGGTACGGACGGCCCGATCAGAGAGTCGAGTCCAAGTGCCCACTTGATTCCGTCCACCTTATCCATCTCATTCAGCATCTTGCCTACATCCGCTGAATCTGTAGAGCTGTCTACAAGAATCATATGCGTCGTATTCATGTCATAGTCTTCCTTCAGTTTCTCATTTGCAATGATACTCGGAAGATCTTTTGGAAGTGTCTCATCCAGATTGTAGTAAACTCCTGTATGGTTATTTCCGTAAATAGCCGGGAATAACAGAACTACGAACAGTGCCACATAGATAGGATATCTCTTAGTAACCTTATCTGAAATCTTTCCGATATCCGGAAGGAATGGTTTATGCTTTGTCTTCTCAATGATCTTGTCACAGCACAGGATCATAGATGGGAGGATTGTTACACAAGCCAGTACTCCGAGGATAACACCCTTAACCATAACAATTCCGATATCCTTACCAAGTGTGAATGACATAAAACACAGTGCAATAAATCCGGCGATTGTTGTAACGGAACTTCCGATTACAGAGGAAAATGTCTGTGAGATCGCATGTGCCATTGCACGGTGTTTATCTCCATTGTAGCGAATCTGCTGTTCTTCGTAACTATGCATCAGGAAAATGGAGTAATCCAATGTTACACCCAGCTGCAGAACTGCTGCCAATGCCTTTGTAATATAGGAAATCTCTCCCATAAAGTAGTTACTTCCCAGGTTATAGACAATTGCGATTCCGATACTGAGCATGAAGAGGATCGGTACAAAGAATGATTCCATTGTAAGACCGAGCACGATCATCGCCAGTACAACCGCGATCAATACATACAGCGGTGTCTCTTTCTCCGCCAGCTCCTTCGTATCTGTAACAACAGCTGACATACCACTTAAGAAGCACTGCTCGCCCGCCAGAGAACGGATCTCGGAGATTGCCTCCATTGTTCCGTCTGAAGATGTTCCTTCATCAAAGAAGATTGCCATCATTGTTCCGGTCTCGGAGTTAAATGCATCATAAACCTTTGTTGGCAGCATACTCTTCGGCATACTGATATCTGCGATAGAATCATACCAAATAACCTCTTTTACATGATCTACCTTCTCAATCTTCTCTTTTAGCTTCGATACATCCTTATCTTCCATTCCATCGACTATAAACATCGAAAATGCACCTGTACCGAAATCATTTACCAAAATATCCTGCCCTTTCATCGTCTCAATGTTATCCGGCAGGTAAGTCAATACATCATAATTAATTCTCGTATGCAGATACCCCAATGCAGACGGAATCAATAATAAAATACTGAGAATCAGAATCGGCACTCTGAATTTTACTATCTTTTTTCCAAACTTTACCATCATATCCTTTTTCGCTTCCTTCCTCATATTCAGTTTATGACCATTGGTCATTTTAATCTCTTCTTGCACTATACAATAAAAATGACTAACAGTCAATATATTTTGTACTGTTAGTCATTTTTTCTTTTTATTTATATTCCATTTTCGTAACTGTTCAGAGCCAACCTCTAAAATGCTACCCATTTTCTTTATATTCGCTTGGAAGAATTCCGTATTTTTTCCGAAATGCCCTTGCCATCGCCTTGCTTCCGGAGAATCCGCTGCGAAGTGCTGTCTCAGTGATATTATATTTTCCGCCCTTCAGGTCTTTCATTGCATATTCCAGACGGATATTCTGTAAATAGCTCTTATATGTAATTCCCGCATACTTCTGAAACATCCTCGACAAGTACGTTGGTGAGTAGCCAAAAATTCTTGCCACTTCTTCCAGACTGAGCTCCTGTGCATAATTCTCTTTCATATAAGATGTGATTGCTGAAAGCTTGTTCAGATTCTTATTCTTCCTTACAAAAGCATCCTCAACTTCCGTCAGACGGTATTCTTTCACAAGGAGATATAAAAGATGATAAAAAATACTGTTCATCTTCATGTCATATCCACACTGCTTTTCACAATACGTCTTATACAGTTCTTCCAACAATTCCATAAAACGCGCGTCCTTACGTCCCGGTTCATGCGTAAACCAGATAAATTGCTCTCCTGTATAATATTTTTCAAAAACTTTCAACGGAATCTGAAGAACGATCGTCTCGTTTGGCAACGGAGAATCTACTTCATGAACCTCATTCGAATTCACAATCATAAATTCTCCCGCTGTCAGATGCCAGGTCTTCTCATCGATCTTAAATTCCAGTTCTCCGTCGCACACTGCAAAAATCTCAATCGATCTGTGCCAATGTTTTTCTCTATGGTAATGTCCTTCTCTGCCTTCAAATAAGAATAGTTTAAAAGAAAATCCAACTTCCGGAACGATCAATTCATGCGCAAACTGCATCTCTTTTATTCACCACACTTTAGGCTTTCGTCCACTTATGTACCGTATCTGTTCCCGGACTACATAATTCCACTGTAGATCCATCATCTGACAGTGTATAGACATATTCCAGTGTTCCACCGGAGATAACCAGATTCAGCCTCAATGTACCGTCTGTATTCTCTGCTACACAATATGTTCCCTTTGTCTCACCGGAGGAACTCTTGATCACAAGCTTTCCGTCCTTCTTTAATTTATATTCATTTCCGCTGTTGTCTGTCCACTTTCCGATCAGCCCCTTCGCACGGTCATCCGTCAGATCCAGAAGGTCTGTATCCGCCTGGAGGAACTTCATATCCTTTCCGCCATCTAGAGACTTCAGTACTATGCCATAGCCTGTATCATCTGTTGTAACCGCATACAGTTTACCTTCATCTTCGCCGTCCATTGTGATCTTGATCGTAATGTTGTTATCCTCATCAAATCCACACTCAAATGTCAGTCCGGCGTCATCCTTCGTTCCTGTTCCATCTTCTTTCAGATCATACACAGTATCTGTTCCAATCACCTTCCACTGTTTTGCCATAACTCTCTTAACAGAATCACTTGGAAGAACCGCGTTGTCTCCCATCTGTTCTTTCATCGCACTGCTTGCTTTGTCCACCTCTTCTGTCTTAGATGCAGCCGGTTCCGCTTTCTTCGTATCGCCACATCCTGTCATACACAATGTGCTTGCCAGAAGTAATGCTACTATTAATTTTTTCATATTCTCTCTCCAGTCTTGTTACTGTTCACATGATGTGCGACCAATAACCCAGTCTTTTCTGTCTGATCAGGAAGGCAGCATCCCGATCAGGACTTACAGTCTTTAGAGTATCACAAACGCGCTGTAAATTCCAGTAAAGTTAATACAATTTCACGGTTATTTCATTTTTAGACACACTCGTTTTCGTCTGTTTTCAACAAACTTTAATGCTTTTGCACTGTTTCACTTTACCTCGACAGCTTGTTTATTTTCTTAACATATGATACACTATTCACAATGTAAAATTATAGGTAACTTGGGAGGAAATAGGTTATGATTATCTCTACAAGAGGGCGTTATGCTCTCCGAGTCATGATTGATCTGTCTCAGCAGGATCCGGAATCTTACACACCGCTGAAAGAGATCGCAGCACGTCAGGAGATTTCTGAAAAGTATTTGGAAAATATTTTAAAATCTCTTGTCACACAAGGATTTATCCTTGGACTTCGCGGAAAGGGCGGCGGCTACCGCCTGACAAAATCTCCGGAAGAATACACTCTCGCTTCCATTCTTCATGCGACAGAAGGAAGCCTTGCGGCAGTAGCATGTTTGGAGGATCATGCACCGGAATGCGCACGTGCTGGTCAGTGTCCGACACGTCCGATCTGGGAAAAGCTGAATAATCTGATTGAAGATTATCTTGGAAGCATTACACTTGCTGACTTTCACAAAACGATCATTCCATGCAAGATTGAGAAGTAGCATTATTTCAGAGGGGAACGAAATAACAGCTGTTTCAAACAATGAAAGTTCAGATCTACATAGAAAAAGATGGCTAAGCATTGAGGGCGTTGCTTATCCATCTTTTTCTGTTTTCTTTTTATTTATTTTTCACTGCTTTTTCAATCCGATCCAACGCTTCCACAAGCGTCGCTCTCTGGCAAGCCACGTTGATCCGCTCAAAACCACTTCCAGGCTCTCCGAAGATCGCTCCTCCATCCAGCCAAACCTCTGCCTTATCTTCTATCAGTTCTTTTAGTTCCTTGTCTGAAAGCCCTAATGCCCGGAAATCCATCCAGACGAGATAGGTTCCTTCTGTCTTTGTCACCTTGATCTGTGGTAAATGTTCTGCCATCCATGTATGAAGGAAATCAATATTCGACTTCACATACTGTTTCATCGCCTGATACCATTCTTCGCCCTGAGTATACGCAGCGATCAGTGCAAAGATTCCGGGTGCGCCGACCTGACTATACCCGGCTGCAGTTACCTGATGCTGAAATTCCTTGCGAAGGCTTGCATTTGGAATGATAATATTGGAAATCTGAAGTCCAGCAAGATTGAATGTCTTCCCCGGGGAAGTACATGTCACTGTAATGTCTTTATACTCGTCCTTAAGATCTACAAGTACCTGATGCTTCCCTTCAAATACGAAGTCTGCATGAATCTCATCACTTACAATGATCACCTGATGCTTTAGGCAAATGTCTCCCAGACGCTCCACTTCTTCCCTTGTCCATACCCGGCTGACCGGGTTGTGTGGGCTGCAGAATAAGAATAATTTTACACCCTTTTCCACGATCTGGCGTTCAAAATCTTCGAAATCAATCGCATAAGATCCATCTTCCTTACGGATAAGGATATTGGCGGCCACTTTACGGTCATTGCTTTCAATCACTTCCCGGAATGGATAATAGACCGGATCCTGGATCAGAATATAATCCCCGGGTTCTGTATAAGCCTTCACCGCCATTGCCAGTGCAAAGACAATTCCCGGAGTCTTTGTGATCCACTCCTTGTCGATCTTCCATCCGTGACGGCGTTCCATCCAGGAGCTGACCGCATCATAATACTCCTGATCCGACTCTGTATATCCATAAATTCCATGCTCTGCCTGACGGATCAATGCTTCCTGAACGAAAGATGACGTCTTAAAATCCATATCAGCGACCCACAACGGAAAAATATCTTTCTTTCTCCCTCTTTCTTCTGCAAAATCATACTTCAGACTGTGGGTTCCTCTTCTCTCTACAGGCTGGTCAAAATTCAAATTCTTCTCACTCATTTTTACTCCTTTTATTGAAATGCCTGTTCCAGATCTTTGATCAGATCTTCAGCATTTTCAATTCCAACAGACATTCTAAGGAAATCTTCTGTGATTCCAAGACGTTCTCTTATCTCCACCGGCACATCACCGTGTGTCTGAAGCATCGGATATGTGATCAGCGATTCTACACCGCCAAGACTCTCCGCATAAGAGATCAGTTTCACGCTTTCAAGAATCTTCCTTGTACGTTCCACCGTATCTACACGGAAAGAAAGCATACTTCCTGCTCCCGTTGCCTGTTTCTTGTTTACCTCATATCCCGGATGATCTTCCAGCCCTGGATAATAAACTTCTGTCACTTCCGGTCTGTTTTTCAGCCAAAGTGCAATCTTCTTCGCATTCTCCTGCTGGCGCTCTAGACGCACTGACAACGTCTTGATTCCTCGAAGCACAAGGAAACTGTCAAACGGAGACAGACTACAGCCAACTGTCTTATATGTATAACGCAATTTTTCCGACAGCTCTTTCCCTTTGACACAGACAAATCCTGCGAGAACATCATTGTGTCCTCCAAGAAATTTTGTTCCACTATGTACTACAATATCAGCACCCAACTGTAGCGGTTTCTGGAAATAAGGAGAAAGGAATGTATTATCCGCAAGAATCAGTAACCCGAATTCGTCTGCGAGTTTTCTCATCTCTGCAAAATCTGTAATCCTCATCGTTGGATTGCTTGGTGTCTCAATATAAAGCGCCTTTGTCTCTTTTCTGATATTCTTTCTTACAAGGTCAATATCTGAAGTGTCTATATAAGAAAACTTTAATCCTCTCTTTTCGCCAATGCTTTCAAACATTCGCACAGTTCCACCGTACAGATCTTCTGTACATAGAATATGATTGCCTTCTCCGAAAAGCTCCAGGCAGATTCCAATCGCCGCCATTCCTGTCGAGCACGCAATACTGTCATCTGCTCCTTCTAAAGAAGACATTACGCTTTCTAATTCATACCGTGTCGGATTGCTCTCACGAGAATAATCATATCCTGTACTTTTCCCGATTCCCGGGTGTGCAAAAGTTGCTGTCTGAAAAATGGGAACAGAGACTGCTCCGTATGGATGTTCCTCTACAAATCCTCCGTCCCCGTGAATACATCGTGTTTCAAATTGATAATTTTCTGCCATGCTGTCTGTCTCTGCTCCTTACGTTCCTCTCCACTAAATATAGTACATTCCCTCAACGGAATCCTGATATCCTTCGTATGCATCCACAAGATCCTTAAGCGTCATATCTTCCAGAATCTCCTGAACACAATCATTGATCCGGTCAATGATCAGATGCTGAATTGCTTCCTGATCTCCACGTCCCACGTTGTTTCGATCAACTTCATCTTCCAGATCATAAGTTCCTTCCAATGCCTCTACAATCTGCGCAACCGTGATTTCTTTCGGATCTCTCTCCAGAAAATATCCTCCCTGGGAACCTTTCATACTTTTTACAATATGACCCTTGCGAAGGGCTGAAAATACATGCTCAAGGTACTGAGCGGAAATGTCATTTCTCTGTGCGATACTTCCTAATGAAACCAGCTCTGTCCGTGAATTCACCGCCAAATCAATAAGAGCACGCAGTCCATATCTGCTTTTCTTTGATAATTTCAAACGATTCTACTCCTTTCTTCTAAACACTATAGGAGCAGCTTTTACTGCTCCTACTTCTTACAGATTTCTCTGTTTTCTCTGATTGCTATTTACTGAATTGCTTTGAATGCCTCATCCAGATCCTGAATGATATCATCAATATTCTCTGTACCAATAGACAGACGGATTGTGTTTGGCTTGATTCCCTGATCGAGAAGCTCTTCCTCTGTGCACTGGCTGTGTGTTGTTGTGGCCGGATGGATAACAAGTGATTTCACATCCGCTACATTTGCAAGCAGTGAGAACAGTTCCAGGTTATCAATGAATTCCTGAGCCTTTGCGGAATCTCCTTTGATCTCAAATGTGAAGATAGAACCACCGCCGTTCGGGAAATATTTCTTATAAAGCTCCTGCTGCTTCGGATCCGGATCTACAGATGGGTGATGTACTCTCTCAACCTGCGGATGATTGTTCAGATACTCAACAACTTTCAGTGCATTTTCCACATGACGCTCTACGCGAAGGGAAAGTGTCTCAAGTCCCTGCAGGAAGATAAAGGAACTGATCGGAGAAATTGTTGCTCCTGTATCTCTCAAAAGGATTGCTCTGATCTTTGTAACAAATGCAGCCGGTCCGCAAGCTTTTGTGAAGCTGATGCCGTGGTAGCTTGGATTCGGATCTGTCAGTGAAGGGAACTTTCCTGAAGCCTCCCAGTCGAACTTACCGCCCTCGATGATAACTCCACCGATTGTTGTTCCATGTCCACCGATGAACTTTGTAGCAGAGTGAACAACAATGTCAGCACCGTACTCGATTGGTCTTACAAGATAAGGTGTTGCAAATGTATTATCTACAACAAGCGGGATTTTATGCTTATGTGCGATATTTGCGATTGCTTCAATATCAACTACATCTGAGTTCGGGTTACCAAGTGTCTCGATGTAAACAGCTTTTGTGTTCTCCTGGATTGCATTCTCAACTTCTTCCAGATTGAAAATGTCAACAAATGTTGTTGTAATTCCATAATTCGGAAGTGTATGCTCAAGAAGGTTGAAAGATCCTCCATAAATATTCTTTGCAGATACGATGTGATCTCCCTGCTGAGCCAGGTTTTCGATTGTGTATGTGATTGCTGCTGCTCCGGATGCTACTGCAAGTGCTGCTGTACCACCTTCAAGTGCTGCGATTCTCTTCTCAAACACATCCTCTGTCGGGTTTGTCAGACGTCCGTAAATGTTTCCTGCGTCTTTCAGTCCGAAACGGTCTGCTGCATGCTGGCTGTTGCGGAACACATAAGAAGAAGTCTGGTAGATCGGTACTGCTCTTGCATCTGTCACCGGATCCGGCTGCTCCTGGCCTACGTGAAGCTGTAATGTCTCAAATTTAAATTTTCTGTCTTTTCTCTCTAATTTTGCCATGGGTTTATTCTCCTTTTTCTAATTCTTATTTTGTATTCTTATTCCGCAGCCAAAGCTGTTTGGAAGTTAAAATCTTACTTAGTTAATGCCTTTGTCTTGATATTCGTGCCTACTCTGTAAAGAGTGGTGTAGAGTAGTATCTGTCTCCGCTGTCCGGAAGAAGTGCTACGATTGTCTTTCCCTTATTCTCCGGCTTCTTTGCATATGCGATTGCTCCGGAAAGTGCTGCTCCTGAAGAAATACCTACCAGGATTCCTTCTGTCTTTGCAAGAAGCTTCGCGGCTGCGAATCCTTCGTCATTGTCTGCTTTGTATATCTCATCATAGATCTTTGTATTAAGGACATCCGGTACGAATCCTGCTCCGATTCCCTGAATCTTGTGCGGTCCGCCCTTTCCTTCTGAAAGTACCGGAGATGCTGCAGGCTCAAGTGCTACAACCTTCACATCCGGTTTCTGTGACTTCAGATATTCACCAACACCTGTCAGTGTTCCACCTGTACCGACACCGGCGATAAAGATATCAATATTTCCATCTGTGTCTTTCCAAATCTCCGGTCCTGTTGTCTCTCTGTGCGCCTTGGAGTTTGCCGGGTTCACAAACTGTCCCGGGATGAAACTATTCGGAATCTCTTTCGCAAGCTCTTCAGCTTTTGCGATTGCTCCCTTCATTCCCTTTGTACCTTCTGTAAGTACGATCTCTGCTCCATATGCTTTGAGGATATTTCTTCGCTCAACACTCATGGTCTCTGGCATGGTAAGAATTGCTCTGTACCCCTTCGCTGCTGCGATTGATGCAAGTCCGATTCCTGTGTTTCCGGAAGTAGGTTCAATGATAACAGAACCTTCTTTCAGGATTCCTTTCTCTTCTGCATCTTCGATCATTGCCTTCGCAACACGATCCTTTACACTTCCTGCCGGATTCAGATACTCAAGCTTTACAAGAATTGTTGCTTCAAGTCCAAGCTCTTTTTCCAGATTCATAGGTTCAACAAGTGGTGTGTTTCCAATCAGTCCAAGTGTGCCTTTATAAATTGCTGCCATAGTCTATATCCTCACTTTCTTTATTAACCTACTTAGTCGGTGTGTTTTTGATGGTTTGTATTATATACTTATAAAACCCATCTGTCAACTATGTTTTATATTTTTCTTCATTTTTTATTATACAATATCGATCGGAGATGTAAATGATCCAGTGTTAAATTGTTTTTGAGCGATAAAATCTACTTCTGTAGAGCCATATTTACCTACAATGGCTCTTTTTCAAAAAACATTCCCATTTCAGAATTTATTTTTTGTTTTCAAAAAAAGATTCCCATTTGGGAATCTTTTCCTACGTCGTCTCTCTCTATCAGCTTTGTTCCGAACACCATGTGCTGCACGCTTGGTTTCTCATCATCCGCCGCTTCAATGTCTTCCAATATCATATCAGCCGCCCGCTGTCCCATCTCACGACCCGGCAGCTCCATGGAAGTCATGGCTGTCTCAAGCATTCCTTAATGAATCAACCAGTTATAATCTTTTCTGCAATCAACAATATACTCCACATATACCGTATCATCCTGTATCTGATAAAGAACCAGATACCATTTTTCAATAAACATCTTATGATATTTATTTGGTGGAATGTACGCTTCTTCAAAGAATGGAAAACGCTGCGGCATATGATTCAAGGAACGGATTGCTGCTATTATTTCCTTCTTTTTTGTGCTGGCGGCATCTTTATTAACCTGAGCTATAAACCGAATATGCGCTCCCAACATCCTCTTTGCCCTGTCAGAAACAATTACTTTGTACTTTTTATCTGTCATTCACTATACCTCTGCAATCACATCCTCAAGATATGCGTCCAGTTCATCTACTGTGCATCCACTTCTCCCTGCCATCCGATCCTCTTCTACTGCAAGCAGTTCCTCCCTTAACTTCAACATTTTTTCTCTACGATTGAAGGTTTCTATATCCATGACAACCAGATCACCTTCTCCGTTTTTTGTAAGAAATACGGGTTCTGCAGTCTTACGACACATATCTGCAATCTCATTATAATTTTGACGGATTGCTGCTGATGGACGAATATTCATACTAGCACCTCCTCAAGTTAATCATAGTAATATTCTAACTATATTATATCTTTTTATCGCTATCTCGTCAATTTGATTTTCCTTTTCCGTAGAATGTTTTGATCCATCTTAAATATGCTCTGAATTCTGGTTCGTTGATAGAATAGTCGTCGTTAAGTGGTACTGATACTGCTGGGAAAATTGTCTTGAAATTTTTTACTTTTGCCATTTTTATTGTCTCCTTTTTCTTGTATGAGATAACATGATTTTTAATGTTTCATAACAACGCGCATTGTTCATTTCTTTCTATGCAAACGTTTGTTGTTTGCTATGATTAGGTTATATCACACAAAAAAGAGACGGTCAATAAAATAACCGTCTCCTGCAATTTGTTGCATAAATCAGAGAAATAGTGGGGTTAACTGCAATAATTTTCGCATTATATGTGTTACTTTTTATGTTGATTTTTATCAACATATTTGTGATCATATGTTCAGGCTTTATGCCTAGGGTGCTACTTCACATTGACGTGAATGGCGGTTCGCTTTGCGCGGAGAGTTTATAGCTCCGATTACATAGATCATCTCTCATTTGAGAAATCTTGGAAAGGAGAATTGGCCTATGCTGACCATTACTGACCTTATCGCAGTTATTTCACTGTGTGCGACTTTTTATAGCCTTGGTTACGTGCGTGGAAAGCATGATTCCAAGACGCAAAAATAACCGCCCAACGACCTGAGAAAACTTGAGCGGTTATTTAACCCTATAAAACATCAGGCGAACCGTCATCGGTAGCACCTTTCTATTTATTATATTAGCATTTCTTTTTTCTTATGTCAAACAAATCTTTCACTCTTTACCTCACACGATGTGCGATCAGCAGCCTCACACCGCACTGTCACTCTGCTCTTCCCATCCAGCGTACATGTGAACAAACTTAACGCCCACTCTCCGCTTGTCATATCTTCCACGCTTTGTGGAGTCAGTGCCTCTACCGCCGCCACTTTGTATTCGAACCGGTTCCCGGCTGCATCTGTGAAGATCACCTCAGTTCCAACTTCCAGTTCCTTCAGCTTCCCGAAATATGTTCTGTAATTATGTACCGTGATCACGAGATTATCCAGATAAGCACTGCCCGAATAGCGACAAGGTGCCCTCTTCAGAAACGGATAGCTCCACTCACTCAGTACCGGAAGCTTCAGGTCAATCGCCGGTATCTCAAGAATTCCTATACATGCCGCGCCGTTGCTTTTATCGATTTAAGATAGGTGTCAGCAGCTTCCTGTGCTGCCTGAAATACGCCGCTTAACTGCATTGCTGCATCAGCAATTGACCCTGACTTCTCAATCGTAATTTCTCTGTCCTTAAGCTGTGCCTCAGCTTCGTCTAGTCTAGCCTGAAGCTCTATCTCCCGTTTTTTCATCAATATTGTTGCGGTATATTTGTGATTTCTTGTGAATTTTCACCATTTTTCCGTATTTTACACCAAAAAGAGACAGAGCCTTTTCTCGCATTGGAAAAGTATCTGTCTCTTAATTTTTCATCTCTTTCAAAATTGATTAGAATTCAGCGATCACTGTCTCGCCCTGTACTGCATCCATTCCTGTGTGCAGCTTCATATCCGGATAATCGTCTCCGTTCGTAACTACGAGAATACATGTTTTCTCATATCCGTGTGCTTTGATCTTCTCCGGATCAAATGAGAGCAGCTTGTCTCCTGCGCTTACCTTGTCTCCTTCTTTCACGAAGTACTCGAATCCGTCACCTTCCATGTTCACTGTGTCGATTCCTTCGTGGATCAGAAGCTCTACTCCGTTCGCAAGTGTAAGTCCAACTGCATGTCTGGATCCTTCCATCAGTACAGATACTGTTGCGTCACATGGTGCCACGATCACATTCTCAACCGGCTCGATTGCAAGTCCGTCACCTAATGCTTTAGATGAGAACACTTCGTCCTTTACTTCCTCGATTGGTACTACTTTTCCTGACAGATAAGCCTTTACGGCAAATGCCTTTTTCTCCTCTGCAGGAGCCTGTTTTTTCTTAAAAAATGAAAACATACCTACTTCTCGCCTCTTTCTTTTAAACATTGTCCATTGGTCTCAATTACGGTCTTATACCAGTCAAATGATTTCTTCTTTGTACGTCTAAGCGTTCCATTTCCATTGTCATCTTTATCGACATAGATAAAGCCATAACGCTTTTTCATTTCACCGGTTGAAGCACTAACTAAATCAATGCACCCCCATGAAGTATAACCCATAATTTCCACACCGTCAATCTCTACAGCGTCCATCATATCCAAAATATGTGCTTTTAAATATTCTATACGATAGTCGTCTTCCACATAACCGTTCTCATCCGGCTGATCCACCGCACCAAGTCCATTTTCTACGATAAAAAGCGGCTTCTGATATCTGTCATACAGTGCATTCATTGTAATACGAAGTCCCAGCGGATCGATCTGCCATCCCCATTCACTTGCTTTCAGATGTGGATTCTTTACTGTAGCAAATACATTTCCATCTGTTGTGTCAACGCTTGCATCCGCACTTGCGCATCTGGAAGAGTAGTAAGAAAATGAAACAAAATCAACTGTATTTTCTTTCAGGAGTTTTTCATCTTCTTCTGTAATATCGAGCTGGATTCCTTCTCTTTCGAAGAATTTCTTTGCATAAGCCGGATATTCACCTCTTGCCTGTACATCAATGAAGAAGTAATTTTCACGATCTTTTCCCATCGCTTTCCATACATCTTCTGGCGCACAGGAGTATGGATATGTCTGACCTGCTGCCAGCATACATCCGACCTTATTCTCTGGATCGATCTCATGAGCGATTCTTGTTGCTTCTGCAGACGCTACCAGTTCATGATGTGCTGCAAGATATTTCGCCTGTGTCTCATTTTCTCTTTCTTTAAAGACAAGTCCCGCCCCCATAAATGGAAGGTGCAGAATCATGTTGATCTCATTAAATGTCAGCCAGTATTTTACGAGTCCTTTGTATCTTGTAAAGAGTACTGTTACAAGTTTCTTATAGAACTCAATCAGTTTTCGGTTCTTCCAGCCTCCGTACTCTTTGGTCAGATGAATCGGGCAATCAAAATGTGTAATTGTAACAAGTGGCTCAATTCCGTATTTGTGGCATTCTTTAAATACATTTTCATAGAATTGAAGTCCTGCTTCATTTGGTTCTGCATCATCACCGTTTGGAAAGATTCTTGACCAGGCAATCGACAGACGAAATGTCTTGAATCCCATTTCACCAAGAAGTGCGATATCTTCTTTGTAATGATGATAGAAGTCGATTCCTTCCATTGCCGGATAGATATGTTCTGTATCCGGTTCTAGTGTCTCTCCATGTCCAAGCATTACCTTGAATCGGTCTTTTCCTGCCGGACATATATCGACATTGGCCAGCCCTCTTCCATCCACATTATATGCACCCTCACACTGGTTCGCTGCTGTTGCGCCGCCCCACAAAAAATTTTCCGGTAAACTCATCTTACTGCCTCCTGCTGAATTTTTCTGATTTTTCTGATTTATTTTCCCATGTAAAGATGCACCATTCCTTCAACGCCAAACGGTTCAATTGGCAGATAATGGCTGATTGCATCTCTCATCTGTGTACCTAGTGTATTTGTTACCTCAATTGCCAGCCGGTTCTCACCCTCTTTAAGAAGTCCTGTCAACTCAAAGCGATATGGCTTACAGATACGAACACCTGCGGATTTTTCATTTACAAACACTTCCGCTGTCTCATAGGCATTGCCCAGATCAAGCCAAATACTTCTTTCTATATTTTTCTTTTCTAGCTGGGTTGTTCCTTCATAGCGCACGGTTCCGGATTTATTTTCAAATCCTGTAATACTGCTGATCAGATCTAGCTTTTCTGTTGGAACTGTTTCTATGAATTCTGGATAGGAGCAGCTGTCTGCAAATGTTACTTTCCATTTTTCCGGGAGCAGATTGGTTCTGTCTTCCATTTCATCATCTGTACCAAATAATTTCTTGCCACTTTCTCTATCAAATTCTTCAGTGAAAACGGCCTCCAATTTTTCTGCGATCGCCTTCACCTGATTTTCTTCTCCCTGAAGAAATACCACTGATTCATATGGCTGCAGAACAAGCTTTGCTGTCTGTGATACTTCTGTCAAAGTATTGGCAAATGCATCGTAACGGTAGACTGCATTTCCGTCTGAAATTGTCAGTTCTGTGTCGATTGTATTTCCAATATTTTCATTAAATAACATAAGACAATACACATCATTTTTCATATATTCTCCGACTGTAAGCTCCGGATACGCATTAGTAAATTTTACTGCCTGATATTGTCCTAATTCTTTCTGTACATCAAAGTTATAAATCTCTTTTTCAAGATAGATCACACGAACTCCCGACTGCTCTAATTGACTAAGACGCTCTTTTCCCTGCTGTGGCAGGAAAGTGCTATAAGGAACAATCAGCACCTCAAAATTCTGTCCATTGATAATGTACTGTTTCTCCTGCAGCTCTGCGCCTGCAAGGTAATCCAGTGAAATGATATCAAAGCTGATCTGATGTTCCGTCAGTGCTCTTGCCGGTTTCTCGATTGGCATATACTCTCCGCCCCATTCCTGCTCAGCCGGATAGAGCACTCCGACCTTCGCCGGGTGTGTGCCATCCCGGAACAATTCCATCAGACGATTCACATAATTACTGAATGTTGAGAAATACCGAAACTGCGGATTCATTCCATGCGCATAGAAATGCGGTGGGCAGTCGAAGTCCGGGAATTTCTTTGGATCAAAAGCATGTGGAACAATGTGATTGATTCCACGGACGATCAGGTGATCTGCGATCCATTTCATCATCTTCAGTCCTTCATTCCATCCGTAAGCTCCAAAGGCTTCACACATAGAATTCCCGTTCTTGAGTGGATCTAAATGTGCTGCGGATGAAGCCAGTTTTGCAAGTGCATAATGGTAAAATTCTCCATTGCTTCCACCGGTATTGAATGCGTCATGATGATAATTCATCCCCGGAACGATCTGACCTCCGATCGCATCGATTCCTGCGTAGTCCATCGTCTCCTGTCCACGGAAATAATGTCCTGTTCCGTAACCGAGTCTTGCATGTGCACCGTTGTCTTCAATTGTATGTCCAAGATACATCACACCATGTGCATGGCACCAGTCCGAAAGAACATTTGTAAAATTATCACGATACAGCTTTGTGATCAGATCCATGTAGCGGTAACGGATTTCTGCTTCAGCACCGTTTGCATTTACCCATAAAAGCGGCAGATATTTTGCATCAAATTCCAGCTCTTTTTCAAGGCCTTCTCTCCATGGAAGAACCATATCAGATCCGATTTGTGCTTCCGTTCCTTTTTTATTTCCAAATCTCGGTTCATCTGAGAAGAAACCTTCAATCAACGTTCCGAAATCATCTTTATAATGTGCATAGTGAGGTTCATAAACCTCATCAATGAGAATTTGCGTTGCTTCTTTTACAAGTGGATTAAGGTAATCTTTTGTCGCCTCTTCACCACCTTTTCTAGTTAGATACAGAATAAAAATACTCCACGCACCGTCTTTAACATCCAATGTCAGAAGGCGTTTTTCCATGTCCATGCAATCCGTAATATCCGTCAGTGTCTCTACATCAACTGAATCTCCCTGCTCTGTATAACGGCTGCTTCGTTTTGCCATGTAGACTTTCAGGATTCTCTGTTCCGGATCCGGCTTGTCCCACGGTCTTCCTTTTAAAAGCTTTAAATCAATGCGCATCTGTCGCATCGGTCCTTGCACATCATAGCGACGCATATCCAGATATTTCTTCAGATACTGTGGATAGCATTCTTTTACTTTTCCATTCGCATATCCTGTTGGAAAATGAGAATCATCGAGAATCCAGACCTTCATCTCATTTTCTTTTGCTTTCGCAAGAATCAGATCCAGATCACTCCACCACTGATCTCCAACGAAGTCCGGATGTGGGCGTGCCTCAATGCACACCCCTTTCATCCCACTCTCTGCTATCTTGTCCATATATTCACTCAATATCGCATGTTCTTCTCCATGCTGCCAAAAAAATGGATATAATCCGTTCTTCATTTTCTGTCTCCCTTGTATCATTACTAGCTTTTAGTTTTTCTTCTCTTCTTTTCCCTGTACAATGTATGCCAGTACCGCTGACACTATAAATGCGAGTGCTGCACACGCGATAAATCCATAGAAACTGATGTCCAGTCCTGCCGGATTGATCATTCCAGGAATACGGAAGAGTCCGTCTCCTGCAAGTGCATATAATTTAGCTCCGAGCCCTCCGAGAATTGCACCGGAGATTCCTCCACCTACCCATGCGCAGGCAAATAATTTCATATTCGGAACAGCAATGGAATAGATTGCCGGCTCTGTTACTCCACAGAGTGCGGATGCAAGACTACCGAATCCAGCGCTACGTTTATCCGGATCTTTTGCTCTAAGTGAGTATCCAAGTGCTACTCCGGCAAGTGCCCATACTGTCAAGCCGAGAATCGCGTTGATCGGATCGCTTCCAAGTGTAAACAGATTATTCATCAGTATCGGGATAAATGCTGCATGCAAACCAAGGAGAACAACTAACTGCCAGAATGCTCCAAAAAGCAAGCCTCCAAGGATTGGACTGAAATTAAAGATTCCACAAACTACAGTTGAAAGTCCATTGGAAACATACTGCATAACCGGTCCGATCACTAAATAAGAAAGCGGGACGGTCAATGCAAGTACAATCGTAGGAACCATCATTAACTGAATCATCTCTGGAAGCACCTTCTTTGCCAACTTTTCCACCTTGCTTGCGAAGAAAGATGCCAGAATGATTGGGAATAATGTGTTCGCATAAGTTGTTGTAGATACCGGAATATGGAGGAATGTGATTCCACCTTCTGCTGCAATCGCTGCCACCAGATTCGGATATACAAGCGCCGCTCCGATTGCTGCCGTCGTATACGGATTACAATCAAAAATCTTTCCGCATGAAAATCCTACGATAATCGGCATAAAGTACATAATTGCATCAGATGCTGCATAAAGTACAAGGTATGTTCCATCTGTGTTTGTGAGGATACCCATTGTTGTAAGAATGACAAGGATTCCTTTCAAGATTCCTCCTGCGATCATTGGACCTATCATTGGCATGATACATCCGGAGATCACCTTAAAGAAACGGTTCCAAAGACTGTCTTTTTTCATCACCTGGTAGTCTTCTTTATTTACCGCCTTACTATTCCCTGTGATTCCGGCTTCTGTCTTTACAAACTTAACTACTTCACTTACATGAGTACCAATGATCACCTGGTACTGACCACCCTGATTCATAACGCCTTTGACACCCTTAATCTTGCTAACCTCATCCTTATTTGGAATTGTATCATCCTTCAAAACAAAACGTAAACGTGTCATACAATTTGATACACTAACAATATTTTCTTTCCCTCCAACAGCAGCTACTACTTCCTTTGCCAGCTGTCCATAATCTTCTTTTGCCATGATGTACGTTCCTCCCATTCATCACTCACACTTAATATCTAATAGTTTCTCGAAATGCATTTCTTTATTGTCTATATTATAGCCAACCACATATTAGAAAAAAATATCAGATTCCTCACTTTTCATTGACCATTTCCACACAATCTGCTACACTTCATGCAAAGGAGGTACCTGTCTTATGAATCTGAAAGCACTACATCATTATCTTACCACGTTATCCCCAAGTGAGGAGAAATATCGCAATGGATATGTCTATGATGGCTGGAAAGATATGCCAAGAAAACAATGTAATGGCGTAGAATACACTATATTGGACTTAGATGTTGCTTATTCCCCACTTGACAACAAGCCAGCCGATCACTCTCCCGGACTTAATGCGGAACTCTCGGAAATATCAATTAAGAAGAATTCCCGCTTCAGTACAGTTCCAGAACATATCCATACCCACATTGAGATTAACTATGTCTATTCCGGAAGCTGCCCGCAGGTTATTGACGGACACCCGATCACTCTGCAAAAGAACCAGGTTCTCCTGATTGACACAAACTGCCCGCACTCAATTGCTCCGCTTGGAGAGAATGATATCATGATCAGCATTATCCCCAAGACGGACTTTCTGCGTGAGCATATGTTTAATCAGTTTTCTAATGACAGTATACTCTCCCGCTTTTTTATTAATGCGATCAACGAAAAGACTGACCATGACCACTACCTGCTTTTCCACTCAGAAAACGACCGTAGAATTCCGATGTTCTTTAATGAACTGTTCTGTGAGTGCTTTGATCCATCCATTAATTCTACGGATATTATCATGCATCTTTTCTACACGATCATGGCGGAATTGATCAATGTCTATGAGGACGATTTAACAAAGGGAGGCTCCTACTCACATAACAGTATTGTGATTCCTATGCTGCGTTATATGGAACGGAATTTCAGAACATGTACACAGGAATCCGTCGCTGATTTTTTCCATATCAGTCCAAACTATGTCACGCGTCTTCTCAAGAAATATACTGGTATGACTTATATTCAATTAATCCAGGCACAGAAACTGCAGACTGCTGCCAACCTATTGAAACAGACAACACTTCCGGTAACCGAAATTGCCCAGCGAGCCGGATATGAAAATGTCACTTTCTTCTATAAGAAATTTCAGGAGAAGTATCACTGCCAGCCGGGGGAATATAGGGGGTAGGTGAAAAACTTATACCCTTTATTTTACCTCTTCATAGGTTCAAAAAAGAAGAGTCAATATTTCTGGATTTCTTAACAAACTCGAATATTGACTCTTCTTCGCTATTATTTATAACTCAATTTTTTTGTTTATAAAATGTGGATAACTTTTCATAATCCCGCCAGATCCACCTCATATCTACATTTTTCCGAGGTTATTCGATGTGTTTCGTTACATTTTTCCGCGTTTTTTATCGGTTTCTGTAACATTTTTCTGCACTTTTTCACTATGTTTTGTAACATTATTCTCGCATCCCGATTAGAATCTTCTTTCCTTCAAATGCAAATCCATAATGTCTGATTTCTTCTTTTTTGAATCCACGTGCAAAAAGCTGTGCATCATAGTTCATTTCTTCAATCTGATTCAGCGCATGCTCCACTGTCTCTTCCAACGTTTTTTCTTTCCTTGAGTTACGAACTTTAAACTCCATAATGATTGCAGGATATTGTTTATCTCCCTGTTCCCTTGGAATCATCATTACATCATATCTTCCAAATCCGCTCTCTCGATTCGAACAGATTTCATATTGATCTGCCTGATCCGCAATCAATCCCAATACAAAGCCATGATAAAATCGTTCCGGCTCACTTGGTCCTTCTTCATTTCCTAATGTGTCAAAGTAACTAAATGTTGCCAGTGAAACCTGATTCATATAATAGTTCATCGCATCCAGATCACCGGCGAGTAGTGCCTTCATAAATTGATTATAATTCGATCTGCTCTGATGAAACCATCCCTTAAATAAATTTGAGAACATTGCGGTTGTTTCCAAATTAGTAATCATCAGATGATACCATGGTTCTCTTAGAACTCCTCGATATTCTACGTCTGTTGCCTTCAGATATCCGCTTGCCAGCATCAGACTCCAGATGGCATTCTCATCCTGATCCAGCTGTTCAAACACAATCTGTTCGTCAAAATTTACTACGATTTCTTTTCCTTGCAGAAGCTCTTCCATCCGTTCTTTGATTTCCGATGAGGATTGTCTGATCAGTCGATTGATCAAACCATTCGAACTTGTATCTGCCCAATACGGACGCAATTGTTTTTTATCCAGATAGTTTGTGATAGACCACGGATTATAAATGTCTTTCTGTTTTCCAAATATAAATCCGTCATACCAGGATTTTACAAGCTGTTTTTCTTGTGACATTCCCATTGTTTCCAATGCATGGAATACTTCTTCTTCAGTAAATCCAAAGCTTGATTCATATTCTTCTGATGTTGTTGTAACAACATTTAAGTTGTTCAAATCAGAAAATACCGATTCCTTCGACACTCTCGTGATGCCAGTCATCATTGCTCTTTCAAGATATGGATTGGTTTTAAATGTTGCATTGAAAAAGTTTCTTATAAAAGCAATGAATTCTTCCCAATATTCATAGAGATATGCTTCTTGCATCGGTGTATCGTATTCGTCCAGAAGAATCAGAACTTTCTTCTCATAATAACGATACAGACAATTGGACAGATTCTTAACTGCATTGCAGATTGTATCATTTGCTACCGGTTCTTTCATTCCTGGATTCTTGGCGTAATTATCCAGTTCTTCAAAGCATCTTCGCTCACCTTCTGTAAGGCCGTTCCATTCCAAGAGATAACGATGCTCGGAATATGCTTCATTGATCGCCATGATGATTCCATCTCTTGCATCCTGATAATCAGCACCTTTAATTGTAGCAAAGCTAATGAATATCACTGGATATGTTCCTTGTAATTTCTGATATTTTTCTTCTTTCCAGACAGAAAGATCTTCGAATAATTTCTTCTTATCCGTATATAGGTTCGAGAAGAAATAATTCAGCATACTCATATTTAATGTCTTGCCAAAACGGCGAGGTCTTGTAATCAGTGTGATCTCATCCTGTGATTCCCACCATTCTCTGATCAGGTCAGATTTATCTATATAAAAGCAGTTGTTCTCCCGCAATGATGCGAAATTTTGTTTTCCAATGCTTATTATCGGATGCATAATATTTCCCCTCGCTTTCTACTCTGCAACTTTATCTACACAATCTGATAATACTAGTATTGTAACATTGTTCACTAAAATACTCAACAAATCCCATTAGCCCAATACTATAAAATCAGTAACCAAAAAGTGTCTATATCAGAACCTTTTATCGTTCCTTGATATAGACACTCTTCTTTAACAATCATCTTGCCAACTAATTGATATTTTCGCCGTTTGTTGAAATAACTTCTTTATACCACTCGAAAGAATCTTTCTTTCTTCTAGACAAATCTCCTGTTCCATCATTATGTTTATCCACATAGATGAATCCATATCTCTTATCCATCTCACCGCTTCCTGCACTGACAAGGTCGATGCATCCCCATGGTGTATAACCCATCAGATCTACACCATCTTCCTCTACCGCCTTTTTCATTTCTGAAATGTGGTGTTGCAGATATTCTACACGGTATGGATCGTGGATGCTTCCATCCTCTTCTAAAGTATCATATGCTCCAAATCCATTTTCTACAATAAACAATGGTACTTTGTAGCGATCTGTAAACCAGTTCAATGAATAGCGCAGTCCAATCGGATCAATCTGCCATCCCCATTCACTTGCCTTTACATACTGATTCTTTATACGATCCTTTTCTCCACGGTAATCATATTCCGGATTGTCTGGTTCTGCTTTTGTACAGAAAGACATATAATAACTGAAACCGATGTAATCGACACAGCCCTGTTTTAACACTGCAAGATCTTCTTCTGTTACGTCAATCTTAAGGTCTTTTCTTTCCCAGTATTTCAAAATATTTACAGGGTATTCTCCTTTTACATGCACATCTGTATAATAATATCTTTTCTGCATGGCTTTTTCAGCCTGCAGTATATCTTCCGGACGGCAGGTAGCCGGATAAATCGGGCACATTGCGATCATACAGCCAATCTGAAATTCCGGATTGATCTTATGTCCTGCTTTTATCGCTTCGGCACTGGCAACCAGTTCGTAGTGAGATGCCTGATACATCAATTCTTCTACATTTTCTTCTGGTTTAACTACAATCCCGGAATTAGCGTAAAGCATGAATCCGTCACCGATATCTGCCTGATTATTAATCTCATTAAATGTCATCCAGTATTTTACTTTGTCTTTGTATCTCTCAAAGCATGTTACTGCAAATTTCACAAAGAAATCAATCAGTTTTCTGTTTCTCCATCCACCATACTCTTGTACAAGATACAGAGGCATCTCAAAATGACTCAGTGTGATCACTGGTTCGATCCCACATTTCAGACATTCATCAAACATGTCATCATAGAATTTTAATCCGGCTTCATTCGGCTGTTCTTCATCACCATTTGGGAAGATACGTGTCCATGCAATACTTGTACGGAAACACTTGAATCCCATTTCCGCAAATAAGCGGATATCTTCTTTATAGTAATCATAAAAATCGATTGCTTCATGATTCGGATAATTCTCGCCTTTTAGTATTTCACCTGTTATTCTTCTTCTTGTATTTACATCTCCGCTGGTTACAACGTCCATAATGCTCAAGCCTTTTCCATCTCGATCATAGGCACCTTCCAGCTGATGAGCAGCAACTGCGCCACCCCAGAGAAAATCTTTTCGAAATCCCATTGTTATTTCCTTCCTGTTGTCTTAATTGCTTTGTATAATAGTGTTGGGGGCTTTTGCCCCCAACTTTTCTGTTTCTATATTCAATTACATCTTGATGATTATTTCTCATCAATTCTCTTATACAGTGCAATGAATTCATCTGCGAGAATACGGAAACTCTCTGCACTCATAAGCTGATCTTCTGCATGCATCAGAAGCATGTATCCATTAGAAATCTCTCCGTTTGCATCCATTGTCAGAAGGTCTGCATGAGCGTTATGCCCAAGTGAAAAGGCTTCATCTCCTTGTTTGATCAGCTCTGCTGCCTCATCATATTTTCCTTCTTTCGCACAATGGATTGCATTGATAAAATGTGTTCTTGCTGTACCTACATATGTAATAATCTGAAAACATGCCAATTCAAATTTTTCGTCCATTTTTGTCTCCTGTCCTGCTTTTATTATTTTTAAATTCTGATTTTACCAGTCTTCATCCTCATCTTCTACTGGCTGATTCTTCTCCTGAACCAGATTCATCTTGTCAATCTTCTTAATGAATGGCAGATAAACAAAGAATGAAACACAAAGGATCACTAACTGAAGTAAAGCACTTTTCCATCCTGCTAAAAGGAATCCTGAGATAATCGGTGGACAAGTCCATGGGATCTGTGTTGCTCCATATAATGGGCAGATTCCTGTATACAGTGCAAAATACTGGATTAAACATGCGATCACAGGCATTCCAATAAACGGAATTGCAAGCATTGGGTTCATAACGATCGGAGTACCAAACAGAACTGGCTCATTGATTCCAAATAATGCCGGAATAATTCCCACTTTACCAAGTGCTTTCAACTGTTTTGATTTTGCAAAGAAGAACATATACATTACAAGTCCGATTGTGATACCTGCACCTGTTATATTGATAAACTGATCATAAAACTGCTGTGTTACAATATGGCCTCCGTTTGCTATTGTAAGTTCTACACCACTGTCAATAATAGCCTGGTTTGCAAGGCTGTTTGCCTGTAAAAGTCCTGTCATGATTCCACCAACTACTGTTGAACCATGAACTCCGAAGAACCACAGGAATGGTCCTGTAAAGCACATCAGAACTGCTCCACCAAGGGAGTCTGTCATTTTCTGAAGTGGTGTCTGAACAACTTTGTAAATAATTTCCATACCTGTTGTGTTGAATCCAATAGAACAGATACCGTGAATTACTGCAGTCCCTGTCAGGATTACGAATGCCGGGATTAATGCTGAGAATGCATTTGTTACACCTTCCGGAACTCCGGCCGGCATTTTAATACGTATATTTTTCTTCAAAAACCAACAGTAAACAAGCGGTACGATCAATCCGACAATGATTGCTCCAATCATTCCCTGTCCTGCTGTCCATGTCTTATCAATGATTCCACCAACAACTTCTCCACTTTCTGTTGTTTTGGACGAAGGCATCAGAATCAAGAATGATGCCAATGAAATAATTGCACAGTTGAGTGGTTCCTGATTTTCCAGTTTCGCATAGCTATAGCTGATACCGATAACTGCGATCATCGCACTAATGGAGAATGTTGCGCCACATGCCTGATCTAATACTGCTTTGATTCCTGTAGACTCTAATACATCGACAACTGCCTTTATCGGAAAATTTGACAGGATCAGGAAGATTGATCCGATGATCAGAGGAGACATGGAAGTCACCATACCATTTTTTATTGACTGTATTCCCTTTGTATTAATAAACTTAAGGATCACAGGGATTACTTTTTCGTTAAATTTCTCTTTCATTTGCTACTACCCTTTGCTCTGTTTTTTTGCTTTGAATTGTGTATCTTTGTTTTCTCTTATTTATTTTTCGCAAGCTTATATGCAAATTTCAAAACATTCATTCCATTGCACATTCCATAATCCTGCATTGGGATCACATCTACCGGAACCCCTTTTGGATCACAGATCTCTTTTGCTCTGGCAAGCTGATATCCTACCTGCGGTCCGAGCAGTGCTACATCCACGCCTTCAATCATGCGTTCCATATCTGTAAATGGATATGCTGCGATATCAGCATCTTTTCCTTTTTCCTTTGCTGCCTCTTCCATCTTCTTTACCAGAAGACTTGTTGACATTCCTGCTGCACAAAATAATCGAATTACCATGATTGTTTCCTCCCTAATTTTTTCTCATTTGTTTTGATGGTGCTAGTATAACAAGCATTTTCCATTTTGTCAGTACTTTTTCCTGTTTCTGGTTTCCGTTCCATATAGACGGAATTTGTTACATAAAAAAAACAGGGCATTCTACTTTATTGTGTAAAATGCACTGTTTTCCTTTTCCTTTTTTGTATATTATGATACTTTTTCGTGTATCCTGTTTTTTTTGTTACTTATCTGGTTACTATTCGTACCATTACATTCTACAACCTTAATGAAATAAGTCTTCCATATCATTTTGAAACAGATCATCTGTATCGTTATGGACGCCCTCCAATTCTCTTCCGATTAATTCCAAAATAAAAACGACTGCCATTTGGGATGTCAGATCATAATTTTCGTCTTTTTTATACTCTGAAACATAATAATTTATATTGCAGTCACTCATCTTTGCCAAAGAACAGTTTGCCTTATTTGTAATAGATATCAGGCTGCTCCCTCTTCTTTTCAGCTTTTCTGCCAGCATCAATGTCTGCTCTGTCTCTCCTGATACAGACAATGCAACCGTAGCTGTCCTCTCACCTTTTCCGCGAAATACCGGAGTAAATGGATCATCAATTGCAAAAGAAAACCAACCTACATTATTAAAATATCTTGCCCCATACTTTCCTATAATAGAAGAATTCCCCACACCTACAAATATAATTGACGATGCCTTTGTAAGCAACTTCACAGCTTCCTGGATATTCTCAGCAAATGCCTGTGTCTGCACCCTCTCAAGGAAATCTTTAACCGCAGTAAGATCCATATTGATTTTCTTCTGTTCCTTGCTGCTGACTTCCTGTTTTAATTTCAAACGGAATTCAGAATATCCCTCGCATCCTACCTTTTTACAAAAGCGAAGGATCGTCGTTGTCGAAACATGAACCTCCTCTGCCAGTTCACGTACTTTCATATATACTACTTTCTCTTCATTGCTGACAATGTAATTATATACATCCATCTCCAACTGATTAAAAGATTTTATCATCTCATGCGTAAACATATGAATTCAGTCCCCTTCTATTTTTTCTCTATTCCATTCTTCTGATCATTCGCTCAACAACTGGCTTGCTTCCTTCCAGCACTGCCGTCCTGCTGCCAGAATGGAACACGGCTGATCCAACGTGATCATTCCGCCTTCTGCCGTTGAGATGAATCCACCTGCTTCCATCACAATCAAAGATGCTGCCGCATGATCCCACGGATACAGCATCAGTTCAAGATAGACTCCATTTGCACCGGATGCCACACGGCAGATATCAAGTGCTGCAGAACCACCGGCACGAATTCCAAGGCTGTTCAGATACAGCTTCTTCGCATGGTCAAAGATTCTGTCTGTATCTTCTGTCTGATACCGTGCAGTTCCGAATGCAACTAGATTGTCTGCAAGTCCTTTGTCCGAACAGTGGATTTCTCTTCCATTCAGCTTGGCTCCTTCGCCCTTAACTGCGGAATACATTTCTCTTGTGTATGGATTGTAAACACAGCCAAACAGCATTCTTCCAAACTTTGTCAAACCAACTGATATACAACTGTGCTTGTAATCAAAGATGAAGTTCGTCGTTCCATCAATCGGATCTATAATGAAACAATAGCCATCTCCAAGTTCCTGCTGCATCCCGTCTTCCTCTGCAAGAAATGTCGCTTCCGGTATGAGCTGGCGCAGATTCTGGATCAGATAAAACTGAATCTCCTTATCATGTTTTGTTACAAAGTTCGCTGTTCCTTCTTTATCAAAAACTGTCAGTTCCTCGTCCTGTGCCTGAAGCATCAGTTCCCCTGCCAGTGTTACTATCTTTATAATTTCATCGTATAACATGTTGGTTGTAGTCCTTTCCTGTTTATTCATCCAATCTTACAGATTCCATTTTTCTATACTGCTGATTCTGCTAATACTTCTTTGTCTTTCTATCTTATCATGATTTTCTACATTAATCTATATATGAAAAAACATCTGCAACCAGCCAATTCAGGCTGTGCAGATGCTTTTTCGTATTTTCATCCTCTATTTCATCGCGTCTTTAATTGCTGTCAGAAGCTCATCATAAGTCTCATATGCCGGAAGTTCCGGATGATCTGCTTTGATCTGCTCTGTGCTGCGGAACAAGAATCCTGCCTTACTTGCCTGGATCATGCCAAGGTCATTGTAGGAATCTCCGCTTGCGATCGTATCGAATCCGATAGACTGCAGTGCTTTCACAGTACTCAGTTTAGACTGCTCTACGCGCATCTTGAATCCTGTGATCTCGCCGTCCTCAGCTACTTCCAGACTGTTGCAGAACAGTGTCGGCCAGCCCAGCTTCTCCATCAGCGGTGTGGCAAACTGTGTAAATGTATCACTGATCAGGATTACCTGGCTAAATGTGCGGAGCTCATCTAAGAACTCTCTCGCTCCCGGAAGCGGATCGATCTTTGCGATTGTCTCCTGGATCTCTTTCAGTCCGAGACCATGCTCTTTCAGAATTTCAAGTCTCCAATTCATCAGTTTATCATAGTCAGGTTCGTCTCTTGTTGTCTTCTTGAGTTCCGGAATTCCACTCGCCTCTGCGAATGCAATCCAGATCTCCGGTACAAGTACTCCCTCTACATCAAGACATGTTATATACATCGTAATATTCCTCCATCTGTTTCATTCTCTAATCACTTTATTACTTTACTGTAATGTATTGATTTTAACATATATACTACATATTTACTACTTATTTTTTACGACAGTGAAAAAGGAGACCAGATATCTGATCCCCTTTCCCATCTTCTATTACTCCATAATAGGTTTCAGTGCTTCTGCAAGCTTCTCTTTCTCAGCTTCTGCCTCTGCAAGATCTTTACCAAGTGTTGTGTAGTAGATCTTGATCTTCGGCTCTGTTCCGGATGGACGAACGATTACTGTCTCGTTGTTCTCCAGCTTGTAAACAAGTACGTTAGCCTTCGGAAGTCCTGTTTCTTCTGTCTTCTCGTAATCGATCACGCTGGCTACTTTGTATCCTGCGATCTCTTCCAGAGGATTCTTACGAAGATTTTCCATGATTCCTGACATCTTATCCATTCCGCTCAGTCCCGGGAATTCAAAGCTATCGATCTTGTTGAGATAACGTCCGTACTGTGCGTAGATCTCTTCCAGTCTCTGTTTCAGTGAGCTTCCGATGCTTCTGTAGTAAGCGGCCATCTCACAGATCAGCATAGATCCGATGATTGCATCTTTATCACGTACATAAGGTCCTGCAAGGTATCCGTAGCTCTCTTCAAATCCGAAGATAAAACGGTCAACTTCTCCTGCTGCCTCGAGGTTCGCAATCTGATCTCCGATCCATTTGAATCCTGTCAGTACGTTGCGAAGTTCTACTCCGTAATGCTCTGCAACTGCGTCTGCAAGTGGTGTAGATACAAGAGATTTCACTGCTACCGGCTTCTCAGGCATTGTGCCTTTCTCGATACGTCCTGCTGCGATGTAGTCAAGAAGAAGAACTCCGACTTCATTTCCTGAAACAAGCTCATAGGATCCGTCTGGGCACTTCATAGCGATTCCGACACGGTCTGCATCTGGGTCTGTTGCAAGCATAAGGTCTGCGCCTGTCTCTTTCGCAAGATTCAGTCCCAGTTCAAGTGCTGCAAAGATCTCTGGGTTCGGGTAGCTACATGTTGTGAAATATCCATTCGGGTACTCCTGCTCCGGTACGATTGTTACGTCTGTGATTCCGATATCTTTGAGTACGCGAGTTACCGGTACTAATCCTGATCCATTCAGTGGGCTGTATACAAGCTTAAGTCCTGCACTCTTACACAGACCCGGACGAACCTGACGGGACTCGATTGCCTCATACAGTGCATCCTTACAGTCATCTCCTACGAAACGGATCAGACCTTCTTCAACTCCCTGAGCGAAAGACATATACTTCGCACCTGTAAGTACATCTGTCTTCTGGATCTCTTCGTATACGATTGCTGCTGCATCATCTGTCATCTGGCATCCATCCGGTCCGTATGCCTTATATCCGTTATACTTCGCCGGGTTGTGGGATGCTGTTACCATAACACCTGCGTTACAGTTATAATAACGTGTTGCAAAGGAAAGTGCCGGTACAGGCATCAGAGCATCGTAAATTCTTACTTTAATTCCGTTCGCTGCAAGAACTCCTGCTGCTGTCTTCGCAAACACATCACTCTTAAGACGGCTGTCGTAGCTGATCGCTACTGTCTGTGTACCGCCCTGTGTCTTTACCCAGTTAGCAAGTCCCTGTGTAGCCTGACGAACAACATAGATATTCATTCTGTTTGTTCCTGCTCCAAGCACTCCACGAAGTCCGGCTGTTCCAAACTTCAGCGCAACTGCGAAACGCTCCTTGATCTCGTCATCATTTCCTTCGATTTTTGCTAATTCCGGCATCAGATCTGCGTCTTCCAGGTCTGCTGTCATCCAGCGCTTATACTCTTCCTGATACATCTTAATCACTCCTATTATTTTCTTAAAATGTAAAATTATTGCAATTCAGCCATACAACGTAAGACCGTCAGTTTATGACCACTTCGTTGTATGGCTGAACTGTTTCTAAACTTTACAAGTCTAGTCATATTATACCATGCAGGTACATTTACAGCAACATTCCATGTCTATTTTAACAAGCATTTTTCTTGTTACATAGAAATAATTCCCAATACATTTGCAATGGAACTAAGTAAAATAATGACCAGGAAGATTGGTGCCAGATATTTCAAAAAGAACATGTATAATTTCTTTCTCTTAAATGCAGATGACTGCTCGATCTCCCTTGCGATTCTTTCAAATCCAACAGTACGAACGATCAGGAAGCATGTTGCAAGTGCTGCAAGCGGCATCATCACGGAGTTTGTCAGGAAGTCGAAGAAGTCTAGACTTGCCATTCCGAAGAACTGGATGAAATCCAACGCTCCGTATCCCATAGAAGATAATGTTCCGATAACGATCATAACAACAGCCATCAAAATACAACATCTAGGTCTGCTCCAATGCAACTCATCCTGGAAGGTAGATACGCTTGTCTCCAAAAGTGAGATCGCACTTGTTGCTGCTGCAAGAAGTACTAATACAAAGAACAGGATTCCTGCTATTCTTCCTACTCCCATACTTGCGAACACTTTCGGAAGTGTGATGAACATCAAAGACGGGCCTGCCTGCAGATCATCCGGGTTACCGCCTGAGAATGCGAATACAGCCGGAATGATCATAAGTCCTGCAAGCATTGCAATCGCTGTATCGAAAATCTCAACCTGTGTTGTACTCTTCTCAAGATCAACGTCTTTACCAATATAAGAACCATATGTATACAAAATTCCCATCGCGATTGACAGGGAGTAAAACATCTGTCCCATTGCCGCAACAACCGTCATTGCTGAGAAGTGCTTTGGATTCGGAATCAGGAAATACTTCACCCCTTCAATTGCTCCCGGTCTTGTTACAGAATAAATTGCTACGATAACCGCAAGAATAACAAGGATTGGCATCATGATCTTAGAAACACGTTCTACTCCATTCTCAACTCCTGCAAGGATAACGCAGAATACAAGAACGGCAAATACGATAAACCATGCTTCTACCTGGAAAGAATCTGAAATAAATTCTGTAAAATATCCATCCTGTGCAACGGTCTGCACATTTCCTTTCAAATACTCTACCAGATACTTAATAACCCATCCACCGATCGAACTATAATAAGGTACGATCAACATCGGGATCACTGCGTTGAGCCATCCACCGATCTTGAATGATTTCGTCTTACCGAAAGTCTGATATGCTCCGACAGGACTTTTTCTTGTCATTCGTCCAAGTGCTGTCTCTGACATGATCAAAACATATCCAAAAGTTACTGTCAAAATCAAATACACGAGAAGAAAGATTCCTCCACCGTACTTCGCAGCCAAATACGGGAATCTCCAGATATTTCCCAGGCCGACTGCTGAGCCCGCAACTGCAAGCACATACCCGATCTTACCCGAGAAGCTTGCTCGCTTTCCTGATTGTCCTTTGTTGCTCATAGAATTCCTCCACTCATTTAACAGCCTCCGCTGTTAGTTTCTCTTGTTTTCTTTATACATAACTTCCTTTCACAGGTCGTCATTGTTTCTATTCTACCATTCGACACAGTGAATAGCAACAAAAAGAGTCACGTTAATGCTTTAAAACATTAATTTTAAGCATTAACGTGACTCTTTCTTATAATTTCCCTTCTTTTTCCGCTTTTTCAAGCAGCTTCTCAATCCCTTTGTTCCACGCACCGATCTTTACTCCGGCATTGATCACGCGCTCACATTTTCCCATTGTCTCAAATGCTTTCTGAAGTGTTTCTTCCCGAATCTCCTCAAACGGTTCTTCCGTGATCACTTCTGCCGCAAGTAATCTGGCCAGCCGGTAATCCATATCATTTTCATATAAAATACCTGCTGCAAACGGAATGTGTTCCTTCTGAAGCTTTCGATAAACCGGAATTCCACTACCGCCGGAAGAGATCACGAACACTTCCGGCTCACCCTCCGGCGCAGGAAGTTCAATACTTCCAAAAAGCGGGTCAAAATATCCATTATTGATTCCATACAATTCGCGAATGATTTCTTCTGTAAATACTTCTTCCGGACTTCCGTAATGTGAAATCGTCTCGCCTTTGACACAGATGATCTTATCTGAAATCTTCTGTGCCAGATCGATCTCATGCAGAGACATAATCACCGTAATCTTCTTCTGCCTTGCCATCCGCTCAAGGATCGACAACAATTCCAGCTTATATTTCACATCCAGAAATGAAGTTGGCTCATCTAGAACGATCACATCCGGATCCTGACAGATTGCTCTCGCCAGCAGAACGCGCTGCTTCTGTCCGTCACTGATCGCATTAAAATCACGGTTGCCGAGCTCCTGCGCATGCACCGCCTGCATCGCCTCTTCCACCAGACATTCATCTTCCTGCGTCAGAATCCCGAGTCGTCCTGTGTAAGGATAGCGTCCGGTCGCCACAATATCATGACAAGTCATCAACTCTGTCTTGATCCGATCCGTCAACACGACCGCCATCTTAGACGCAAGCTCTTTGTACGGCAGTTTCAGAAGAGAAGTATCGTCAAAAAATACATTCCCCCCAACGACTTTCAACTGTCTTGTAATACTTTTCAAAATCGTTGACTTTCCCGAACCATTCGGACCGATCAAAGTCACGATCTCCCCCTTGTTGATCCCGATATTAATATCACGGATCAGGGAGTTTCCATTATAACCTACCGACAGGTCTTTCATTTGAAAATAATAATCTGCCATCTTATTTTCTTCCTCCCTTCGGTATCATCATATAGATAACGATCGGTGCACCCAGAATAGAAGTTACCGTACTGATATTCAATTCCACCGGTGCCAGCGCCATTCGTGCGATCAGGTCGCAGATCATACAGAACACAGCTCCCATAAAGAACGTTCCGGGTATGACCACGATTGGTTTTGATGTTCCAAATGCTTTCCTTGCAAGAAACGGAACTGCGATTCCCACGAAGGAAATCGGTCCCGCAAATGCTGTCACACACGCTGACAGAATACTGGAAAGCAAGATCAAAATCACGCGAAATGTCTTAATATTCACGCCCATGCTCTGCGCGTATGCTTCTCCCAGCTGATATGCGCTGATCGGCTTAGATAAGAAAAATGTAAACAGCACCGCAAGTCCGACAACCACTGCTGCCACACGAATATTGCTCCAGCTCATTCCAGAAAAACTTCCCTGTGACCATCCGTGCAGATTCACAATATCAGAATCATCTGCAAATGTCACAACAAAATCCGTGATAGCCGAACAGATATATCCGATCATGATTCCCCCGACAAGAAGAGATGCCATATGCTGCACTTTTTTCGACATCAGAAGTATAAATCCCGTCGAGATCAGTGATCCGATAAATGCTGCAAGAATCAGTGTATACGAAGAAAATCTTCCGATATATTTCAAATACACGATCATTGTAAGTGCCACGACCATTTTCGCTCCGGAAGAAATTCCGAGAACGAAAGGTCCGGCAATAGGATTAGAAAAAAATGTCTGCAGCAAAAAGCCCGAAAGAGACAATGCACCACCAAGCAGCGCTGCCATCAGAATTCTCGGAAGACGGATCTTCCATATAATATTATACTCTGTCGCCGCTCCTTCTTTCAGAAAGAGAATGCGCAGAATCTTAGGCACCGGAATATGAACATTTCCGGTATTGATATTTAGCACTGTCACAACACAAAATACTGCTGCAAGAATCAGAAATACCGCTGTGTATCTTGTACGCCGTCTGAAATTTTCCTGATGAAAACTTGTCTGCTCCATTCTTCTACTCCATCTTTTCAAGAAATGTCATCTGAGATGCATCACCGTCTGTCAGCATCAGATGCATATCTTTGATCAGCTCTCCGACCGTATCTGTTGCCTGATATAAGTTCTTTCCGGTATACCAGACATTTCCGTCTTTCACCGCCTTGAATTCAGAGAACAATTCATTCTTTGCTTCCAACTCACTGATACTATTTATCTGTCCGTCGATCGTCCCGTTGTAGATCAAATAATCTGCATCTACAGCAGTCGCATAGAATTCCTCCATCGTCAGTTTAACAGATGGTGCGTTGCTGTCCGGATTCTTCAGATCTTTGAACGCATATCTTCCACCTGCGATTTCGATCATTGACGGAATATAATCGTCAGATTTTCTCACAACGATTGAACCATCTGTACTCACATAGAAATAAGCAACCGTCTTTTCCGTGTTCTCGAAACCTTTCAGCTCTTCGATTACCTGGGCCTGCTGGTCAAAAAATGTGTCCGCTTCTTCCTCTTTATTCAGAAGTGCCCCATAAAGCTTGATCCACTCGGTTCTTCCAAGCGGATGTGACTCGTAACTCGAATAATCCACAAATACTGGAATCCCAAGATCTTCAATCATTTCCTGTACCTTCGGTGTATGAAGGATCATCGTTGATTCGATTGCCAGATCACAGTCTCCGTCAACGAGAGTCTCATAATCTGGTTCGCTGTATTTTCCCGCAAATGTCATCGCTCTAGATTCCATTGCTTCCTTTGCACTCTCTACATACCAGCCGGAAGCCTCAAGTCCGGAGAATTTCACCTTGTCAATTCTGCCGATTGCATCAAACAGAGACATGGATGCTGTCGCCGCCATATAAATATTCTCTGTCGGCTGCTGGATCACAACAATATCATCCGCTAGATTTTCCGGTTCTTCTTCACCTTCCGGAACGATCAGATACTGCTTATCTTCATGAACGTCGATCAGCTTATATCCATCCTTATAATAGTATACATCGAATTCTGTCGCGTAAGTCAGATCCATTGTAGATTCATAGGTAAGCCCTTCGATCTCCGGTGCTTTTTTTGTCTTGTCAGCTGCATCTTTGGTCTTATCCTTTGTTACATCTGTACCTGCTGAATTATTACCGCTGTTTCCACCGGAGGCTGCGGTAGAACCGCAGCCTCCGAGCAGAAGTGCAGCTGAAAGCATTAACGCTGTGATTCTGCATCTTCTTATCTTCATTCTATTTTTCTCTCCTATTTCTCTGCCGCTGCTACTGCCGCATCAAACTTCTCGTTCGTCAGCTCTTCACATCCGTAGAGAACACCGTAAACCTTGATCCACTCCTGCTTTCCAAGTTCTGTCTTTTCCTCGGAAGAACGATCAACGAGTACCGGAATTCCAAGTGTCGCAAGCTTCTCTGTCAACTCCTCAAACTGCTCCGTCTGCTCTTCCAAAGTCAACGTCTCTTCTGTATCCTTACTGTCTTTCTTGTCAGTATCTTTTGCTTCTACTTCGGTTTCTTCTGATTTCGCACCCGGAAGGATATCTCCTGTAAACAATGCAAGATTCACTTCACTCTTCACAAGGTTCTTCAACTTCAGTTTGTCCGCTGTTCCTGCATATGCAACTTCAGCATTCTTCTCACCGTCTTTTGCTTTCATCTTATCAGCAATCTCGGATACTGTACAGTCTTTGCTCTTCATTCCAACTGCTGCAACATTATCGAGAAGATCTAAGTCTTTCATCATATTCAGAATCTCATCAGACTCTGCATAAGTATGATCTGTCGGTTTTTTCACAATGATCATATCCTGCTCAAGGCCAACCGGAACTTCCACATCCTCCGGAACGATCAGATATTTCACAACATTTCCTTTGTAAAGCTCTGCTGCCAGATCCTGTTCGCTTGTGCCGTTGTTATCCGAAGCTGCGGATTCCTCGACAGAAGCATCTGACTTGCTGTCGGTATCAGATTTCTTGGTATCTGCTGACTTTGCATCCTCAGATCTGTTAATTGTGACAGATGCAACTTTTTTCTTAGAAGATTTTTCTGAGTCCGAATTATCCGCTTCTGATTTCTTATCCTCTGCTTTCTCCGGATCTCTGGCTGTATCTTTCGTCATGTCGATCTCAAGAAGTACGATTCCCTGATCATAATGATAAATCTTGAAATATTCTGCATAGTCAAGCTTTGTCTCTGACTGATATTCCAAACCTATGATTTCAGGTGCTTGTTCATCCAGCTTCTGGTTATTGCTTGTTGAAGCATCTGTTCCGTTTGCAGATGTTCCTCCATTCGCCGCTGCAAGATAAATGAAAATCGTATATTCTATCTCATGTGCGACAGACATTTTATCTGTCATTCCAATAATCTTATTGTTCTGATTCAACGCAACCGGAATAACAGCTGTCGCTGATCCGCCGCCCTTTGTTGTGTAATACTTATTTCCGTTCGCTTTCACATACTGATAATGATCACTGCTGAACACGAGTGTTGCATAAGCCTGTCCATTCTGGATCGTCACTTTATTACAAGTAATCTGAACCTTACCTGTTCCGCCTGACCAGGTAAAACGGTCCGGAGTATATACACCGTCTTTCAGTGTTGTTCCACTGTCTACATGAGAAGTAGAGCCACTTGTATCGGATTCGTATTTTGATACATTATCTGCTTTTCCGTCGTTTCCATCTGTTTTTCCTGAATTAGTTCCAGGTACAGAACCGCCTGGGAAAGCAGAATTGTTTGTTCCTGTATTACCTGTATTGTTGGAACCACCAGTAGTTCCGGAATTTCCTGTGTTTCCGTTGTTTCCTGTATTTCCGGAATCGCCTTTATTATTAGAATCTGTGGAATTAAGATCGGCAATCTTCTTCATTGTCTCTGACTGGAAAGTCAGCGTTCTGTCATACCAGATTCCTTTTTTAATGGAATAAGCTGCTACTGCAATTTCCTTATCCAACGCTTCTACCGGAACAGTATAAGTGTATTTTCCTTCTTCATTCACCTGATATGGAATCCAGGATGACTGATCTGCGCTTGCAGCCTCTTCCTTTGTTCCCATATACAGATAGCCGTAACCGGTTCCGCTTAATGTAAGCACGGCACTCATTTTTCCGTCTTTTGCTGTCAGGATACAATCCACTACTTTAAACATGGAAGAACTGGAAGTTACGTCCATACTGTAGATTCCGTTTGCTACTGTTGCTTCCGGTGTCGGAGTTGGAGTTGGCTCTGGATTAGGCATTGGATTCGGTGATGGAGTTGGTTCCGGTGATGGTTCTGGTGTTGATGTTTCTTCTGGAGTTGGGATATACATCCACAGATACATCGTATCATACCAAGTTTGCTTTTTTGATCTTCTCAAAGATACCGGAATTGTCTGTCCTGCCTGCGCCTGCGGCACTTTAAAAGTAAATGTCATTCCTCCATCTTCTGTCTTTGTTCCTTCAATTATGGAAGACTTCAGAAGGTCATCTTTAGAGCCAAGATAAAGTGCATCATAATGTGCTTTTTCTGTCTTAATTGTAATTTCAAGCTCACCATCTTTTTTCGTAACTGTTGACTTGCTGACCCTGAACATTGCGAACTCTTCGGCGTTTTCTTTTACTACCTTCACAGATTCTCCTGTTACAGAAGGAGCCTCCTGCAGTGGCGGAAGTTCCGGTTCCGGAGTATTCGTAGAATCGTTAGAATCTGTAGAAGATTCTGATTTACCTGTCTCATCTTTTATCTGTATATCCTTATTATCAGCTTTTTCGTCCGCAACCTGATCTAAGACAGTTGTGCCTGAATTTTTCCCAGTGGTTTCTATATCTTTCTCTTCTGAGTTATTTTCTAAGTTGTTTTCTGAATTGTTTTCTGAGTTGTTCTCTAAATTTGGTTTTGTTTCTGCTTCGATTGAATTCTGATTATCTGATTTATCCGAAGAATTATCAACTTTCTCAGATTCCTCTGTCTGATCTTCTTTAACATTTCCTGCGTCTTCTGTCTGATTCTCATCTTGTTTCTTATCTAGATCAGCTTCTTCCACCTCAACCGTTTCCTGTAAATTTGTCTCATACTGCTGCTCATTTTCCGCCGCATATGTTCTTGTATAAGACAATGGTGAAATCATCATAGAACCTGTCAGCATAAGCGCAAGCCATCTGCTCTTATTTTTCATTTCTTTTTTTCTCCTCATAAGTCATGAATTATAAAATGCGAAAAATGGATAGAATTATCCTGACTCGAATGAATGATTGCTGGTCACACGTAATGCGAACAGTAGGAAGGGTTCTTTCGGTACAATCAATTACTCGTGATCTGGAATTCATATATTCCCCGCACCAGCGATCGGCAGGTTTCCTGACTTACAGATCTTCTATACAGAACACCTTCCCGGTCTCCCAGTGGATGTGCAGATTCTCTGCACTTATCTGTATAGGAGCGATCTTCTGAAATCTATTCGGCTCTGAAACAGTTGCCTTAAAACGATTTCTAAGAAGACCGCATTTCTGCTCACAGTGACGAGTTCGTACAGGTCTTACACCTGTTTCCCTTTTACCTGTTTCGATTAGGATATGTACTCAAACATCCCCTGATCAAACAGCACCGAACGCTATTATTTCTGACTAACTATAACATTTCATTATATTGAAGTCAACTGGCAACATCTGGTCAAAACAAAACTTAAATTGAAATAGGACTTCAGATTGCTCCAAAGTCCTTTTCTGTCTTATATGCCTGACAAATTATTTATAGTTCCTCTCCGTTTGTTCTGATTACATTCTGATACCAACAAAATGAATCTTTCTTTGAACGCGCAAGCGTTCCCGTTCCATCATCATATTTATCCACATAAATGAATCCATAGCGTTTTGCCATTTCGCCGGTAGATGCACTTACAAGATCTATACATCCCCATGGAGTATATCCTCTAAGATCAACTCCATCAGCCACAGCTTCTTTCATCTGTTCTATATGTTTTTTCAAATAATCAATACGATAGCTGTCATGAACACTTCCGTCTGCTTCTTTTACATCCTTTGCGCCAAGACCATTTTCTACTACCATAATCGGAATTTGATATCTGTCATAGATTTCATTTAATGTATATCGCAATCCTTTCGGATCAATCTGCCAGCCCCAATCACTTGCCTCTAAATAAGGATTCTTAAGTCCTGCCACAATATTTCCTTCTACTGCTTTAGCAATACCTGTTGCATTTCCGACACAGTTACTCATGTAGTAACTTAATGTATAAAAATCAACAACCCCCTCTTTTAACAGAACATCGTCATCAGGCTCTTTCTTGATCTGAATATCATTTTCTTCAAAGAAGCGTTCTGCATATGCCGGATACTCACCTCTCACCTGGATATCAGAACAGAACCAGTTTATCATGCGCATCTGTTTCTGTGCTTCAAGAATATCCTCTGGATGACAGGTGCTTGGATACATTGTGATAAAGCAGATCATATTTCCCATCTTAAATTGCGGATATTTCTCATGTGCCAATTTTACTGCTTTTGCACTTGCTACGAACTGATGATGCAATGCCTGATAACGAACTTGCGGCTCATCTTTTACTCCCATCATTGTTCCATAGTAGTCCTTGATTGTACCAAGCGACAACGTTGCCCCCATCACCATGGTACCTGCATTAATCTCATTAAATGTTAGCCAATATTTAACTTTATCTTGATATCTTTCAAAAACAGTCTCGCAGTATCTCACATAACAATCTATACATTCTCTACTTTCCCAACCATTATATTTTTCAACCAGACCATACGGCATCTCATAATGTGAAATGGTAACAAGTGGTTTAATACCATATTTCAAACATTCATCAAATACTGCATCATAAAACTCCAGCCCTTTTTCATTTGGTGTTTCCTCCAGTCCTGTCGGAAAAATTCTTGTCCATGCAATAGACATTCGGAAAGTTTTGAATCCCATTTCTGCAAATAATGCAATATCTTCTTTATAATGATGATAAAAATCTGTTGCCTCATGGCTGGGATATAATGTTCCTTCTTCAAACCCATCTGTGATTCGCTTTGGAATCGTATGTGTTCCATTTGTACATAAATCTGGAATAGCAACTCCTTTTCCATCTACATCCCATGCACCTTCATACTGATTTGCGGCTGTTGCTCCGCCCCATAAAAAATCTTTTCGAAAAGTCTTCATTCATTCTTCTCCTATTTATATCGTCTGCTCTATTCTTTCAAAAATAATGTATTAGCAATAAGAAAATACTCTTATTTTTAATAAATGAACTCCCTCAAAGGACATTGTTGTAATCTCATCTCCATTTAACCTACATTCTGAAATAAACATTCCATCTAAAAAATGTCCTTCATCTACACTTAAAAAATCTGTGTAAGGTACCTCTACCTTAGTCGACCTGATATCTAATCCACAATCTTTTACAATAACGAAAAATTCATTTTCCTCATGCTCTAGCACAAGGCATGCACCACTTCTTGTTTGCAGAAATCTGGATTCATAAAAAATATTGAAATCATAAGAAACAAATGACAGCACCTCATTTTTTCCATTCTCACTGATTGATGCCTGCAAATGTCTTGTACCATAAGCTTCCGCTAAAAGCGACATCATTCCATTTAATAATCCATTAATTTTTGTATATTCTTCTGCATTTTGCGGTGTCTTTAATAACTCATCATCCGTATCCATTCCAAACAATATTCCTTGCGTTGCTGTAAAAGGGAGACCAATATCTTCAAATCCAAATGGAGAATAACACATTCCATGATAATGTCCTATCACATATAATTCTCTGATTCCTGCATACGAATGCGTTGCACACTCCGCAATATAAAGAGGATTTCCTCCTTTTGTATAGCAATCACATGTTTTCAGGAATGTTTGGATATAAATATCCGGTCCGTAAATATCAATAGAAGGCGCTGCATGTTTCCATATAGGCATCAATTTCGCCACCGGTCCTCCCGTAGGGTATTTTCCTGGTTTTTGACCTTTATCAAGCCAACAATTTACTGTCATAGGAAGATCATATTCCTTCTTCCCCGCTTTTGCAACTGCTTCTACAAACCTTGCCGTATAATAGCACTGGAATACTTCATCTGCCATTTCCCCAAAAATTTCACTCCAACTTTTACCATAAAGCACTTCCTCTCTTCTTACAATGGTACTAGCAAGTTCAGGTGTGAGTTCTTCATAGGTTTCTTTTAAATATTCAAGAAATGGAGCCGGAACAGAAGAAGCAAACATTTTTTCTGCTCTTTCTCCATGTTCTCTTGCTTCTCCTAACAATCCTGTCTCATTTTCTACTTGCATCGTAATAACTGTATGCTCTATTCTATCGATACCACATATATGTTCCATTAATCTTGCAAATGCTGCCGCATCTGCTTTCTTTGTCTCCTCACAAAATGCTGAGAGTGTCGAATAATGTAATCCATGTACATTTTCTAAAATTTTGAAATTTTTTCCATTCTCCAACTGTGCACGTTCAAAACGCTTCAGATCTTGTTTCACCCACTCGGGTGCATAATAACACTGTGCATTTTTCCAAGAACCAAACCATAGAAATCCTATCTTCTTTCGATGCTCTCTTGCCTGAAAAATTATAGAATCAACAAGCGAAAAATCATATTTCCCTTCTTCTGGTTCTATAATCTCCCAATAAATTGGCAATAATACTGTATTCAAATTTAATTCATCAGCTCTTTCCCATATTCTTTCCATGAACTTCACATTTGAAGCACTAGAATTATGTGCTTCTCCTGCAATCATAATAAACGGAGCTTCATCTACTATAAGAACTTTTTGTCCATTCCTATCTTCAAGATAAGGTGCTTTCATCTCAATTTCTCACTTTCTTCCATTTATCTTATAAAAAAGCTATCGAAATCACAACTTCCCTCGCCACAAAACTCAAAGTATAATCCACATTTTCCACAGATCCGTTTCAGTTTTTCTTTTTTCTATGCCAGTCTTTAGCAGGGGATATCTGGATTTCTGCAATCTGATTTTTTCTGGTTTCTTCTGTATAAATAAGGATTTTCCCTGTAAATTCGCCACGATAAGTGACTGCAATCTCCTGTTCTTCTCCTGTAAATTGCAAATATTTAAAACCACAGACAGATCCATCTTGCATATTATGAAGATAAGAATTTTGTACTGTTGAAACTTTATTTCTTCCTTCCAGCTAATCCTACATCTCCATTTGAAACGATTGTTCCCTGATATGAAAAAGGACCCATTGGATTCTCTGCTAATGCATAACATAGTTCATGGCCCTGTTCGCTGGAATACACCAGATAATATTTATTTTTTATCTTTCGGATGCTGGATGCTTCCAGAAATGTGTGTCCCTCATACGGAGTTCCAACTGACTGAAGTTTTCCTGGAACTGTTGCTATTGGAAGAGTCTTAATTGTCTTCATATCATTTTCCAGCTGAACTACAAATCCACCCATATATGCAGCTTCAGGAAATCCTTCTTTTCTTTTTTGTAATGCAAAACCATAATATAAGAAATTCCCTTCTTCTTCACTATAGATTGCAGGGTCAAACATTAATCCGTATCCTGATTCTGAAGTAAGTATTCTTCCATCTGAAAAACATACATCTCCATAATACTCATAATGACCAGCCGGTGTGGCGCACACTGCCACACCAAGCTTGTCCATTTTTGAAGTGAAATAATACAGATAATATCTTCCATCCGGTCCACATATAGCATCAGGAGCCAGAAGATTTCGGTTCTCCATCCGAAATGTACTCCCTCCCGGCAGATATGGGTTCCTTGTCTGTTTCATCTATCTCGCCTTTTCTTTTATGAATCTAACATTTTGTCATTATATCCAAAGAGATATGTTAAAATGATTCCACCAAAAAATCCAATTGCACTAACAACTGCTGCAATTTTTCCCATCATTGCGACAAATGCCGGGATTGTCAGAACACAAGTGGAAATCAGTGCTGTCACCATTCCACCAGATGTTGCGATCAACACTCCTCCAATCGCATCTAAAAGACATACAATTACAAACGGTCTTTTAAACTTTAACACAACTCCATAAATTGCCGGCTCCGTTACTCCTGCCACAAATGCGGAAATTCCTGTAGATACCGCTGTCTGTTTCAGTTCTGGATTCTTAGTCTTTAGGAATACACCAAACGCACATCCCGCCAATGCAAAGTTTGTCGCTAATGTAATTGCCAAAAATGGATCTGCACCGATCGTAGCAAAGTTATTCATACTAAGTGGTACAAGCCCCCAATGTAAACCAAAGATCAGCATGATCGGATATAATGCTCCAAATACAAATCCCGCAACAGGTGGACAAGTATCAAGTAACCAACCAATTCCATCTGCAAGCCCCACTGCAACGATATTTGTAACTGGCCCAATTACGAGAAATGTTAACAATGCAGTCATAACAAGGCTCAAAAGCGGAACAAAGATTCCACGAATTACTTGTGGGAATAAAGGTTTGATCAGTTTTTCAAACTTCGCCTGAACAAACACTGCTACAACAATTGGAATGACAGAACAAGGATAACTAATCAACGTCACTGGGATTCCAAAGAAACTTACTGCTTCTCCTGCACTGTACAATGTACTGATATTCGGATATACAAGTGCCGCTGCTACTGCCATCGCTACGAAAGGCTCTGCTTTAAACTTCTTTGCGGCTGTATATGCAAGGAAAATTGGCAGGAAATTAAACACGCCATCTGCCATAGCATATAAAAGCTGATATGTTGTTCCTGCTGTATCCAACCAGCCAACTGTTGTAAAGACAACAAGAAATCCTTTTAACAATCCTGCTGCCATAAATGCACCCATAAATGGAAGGAAGATTGCTGAAATCACATCAATTGCTATCGTCAGAATACTCTTCTTGGCTGTTCCTCCATCCTCATCCGCTTCGCCTGTCAGATTAATATTCGTCACCTTTCCGATCTCATCGTAAACATCTCCAACATCTGTTCCGATAACAACCTGATACTGTCCTGCTGCAACCATAACCTGAATAACACCTTCTGCCTTTTTCAGTGCTTCCAGATTTACTTTCTTTTCATCTTTTACTATAAAACGAAGACGTGTCATACAATGTGCCAGTGATTTTACATTTTCTTCACCACCGATCTCACGGACAATGTCTATTGCCATCTTATTATAATTTTTAGCCATGAGTTTCTCTCCTTCTAATAACTTTTAGATTTCAAATCAACCGGATTGTTTCAGAATTGTGCACCATCCTGACTTCTTCCTGCAATCATTTCTGTTCTGAAAACATTTCTCCCCACCACCATGAACTATGTCGTGTTTCTCTTATGGAGTTCTTTCGTATATCTGAAAAAGGCTTTTTGATATACAAAAAAGACCCAGAATATACTTTGGACTAATGTATAAGTCCTCTGCTATCTCTGCGTCTTGCTGAACTGAATCATAACAAACTGATCTGCATGTGTAATTGATTTCTGCATCTACTTTAGCAAACTATCGTGTGTTTGTCTAGCTTGCAGAATCACCAATATTTTCCACTAAAAATTATTACTTTTTCACAATGGACAAATCTTCTTTCACTGTCTACAATGGATTTATAAGCGATTGTTACTGTTGAATCAGGCAAGTCGGTTTTATGTTATAATAAGTTCATGAGACAGATATTTTATTATCGACATCTCAATACACTTTTATACCATAAGATCGGCTTTTATTTTTTTACAAAACAATCAATACAAAGGAGATATCTAATATGCAGATCACCCGTGTTCTTAATACGAATGCTGTCTTATCAGCAGATTCTGACAGCAATGAAATCGTCCTTCTCGGCCGCGGGATTGGATTCAAAGCCCGCCCCGGAGACAACGTGGATGAAACTAAAATTGAAAAACGTTTTACGTTAAATGACAAGAAACAGTTAAGCCGTTTTCGGGAACTTTTAGAACAGATTCCTTCTGAATACATTTTTGTAGCAGAACAGGCAATTTCATTTGCCAAACGCTTCTACAATCTGCAGCTGAATGAATCTATCCATATTTCTCTTGCAGATCATCTTCACAGTGCTGTAGAGAATGCAAAGCTTGGAATTCAGATTCCAAACTCCCTTCTTTTAGATATTAAACAGTATTATCCAAGAGAATATGAGATTGGACAACAGACCATCACTTTTGTAGATGACAAACTTCACATTAAACTTCCAGAAGATGAGTGGGGCTTTGTCGCCATGCATTTTGTCAATGCACAATACGGAAAAGAAAATACTAATGTCAAAAAAATCATTACATTTGTGAGAGATGTAAATAATTTTATTTTAAACGAGCTTGATATTAAACCTGATGAAGATTCCTTGTTTTATCACCGCTATATGACACACCTGAATTTCTTTGCACAGCGAGTTGCCGGCGGCGTTCACTATTCTGACGACAATGATATTGAACTGTCATTATTAAAAAAACACTATCGCGAAGAATACAAAGTAAGCTGTGATGTTGCAAATTACATTAAGAAAAACTATCATTTTAAACCTAACAAAGATGAAATCATGTATCTCACAATTCACTTGGCGCATATTACACGCCACGCAGTTTAACAGTTTCATTTTAATTTAAAATCAGGAGGACTCAGACTATGGGATTTTTAACAAAACTTTTTTCTGGAAAATCAGAGGGAAATACAAAGTCAGAAGAAATCAAAACTACTAACTCACAACCAAATACAATCTATGCACCATTTAAAGGCACTGTTATTCCATTAGAGCAGATTAACGATGGTGTGTTTTCCAGCGGTGTACTTGGTCAGGGAATTGGAATGTACCCAGAGGAAGAAACTGTCTATGCACCTTTCGATGGAAAAATCACTCAGGTAATTGACACAAAACATGCTATCGGTATCTTAAGTAATGACAATATCGAATTATTGATTCACGTTGGGATGGATACTGTTGCAATGAAGGGAAAAGGATTTAAACTGTTTGTTTCAGAAGGTGATACTGTATCCTGTGGACAGAAATTAATGACCTTTTCTAAATCAGAGATTGCTGCTGCCGGATATCCGGATACAACTGCAATTATTATAACAAACTTCGATGATTTCAATAAGGTTTCTACTCTTATTGAGGGACCTGTAGAAAAAGGGACTGCCGTACTGATTACAGAATAATACAAAGGAGAACGTTATGACAGAACAACAATTACTAGACTTATTTCATCAAATGACTTTAGAAGAAAAGATTGGACAGCTTGTCCAGTTGGATGGCGGATGTTTCGGTACTGATGCTATGGCTGTCGGACCAAGAGAAAAGCTTGGTGTCACAGAAGAAACCGTACGCAACTGTGGAAGCGTATTAAATGTTCTTGGTGCTGAAAAGGTTCATGAAATCCAAGATCATTTTCTTGCTGAAAATCGTTTAAAAATACCGCTCCTCTTCATGGCAGATGTAATTTACGGATACCAGACTGTTTTCCCGATTCCTCTTGGTCTTGGATCCACCTGGAACCCAAAGCTGATTCGTGAAGATTATAAACTGATTGCAGAAGAAGCCTGCAGTGATGGTGATATGGTTACCTTCAGCCCACCTGCTGATCTAATTCGTGATGCAAGATGGGGACGTTGTCTTGAAATGCCGGGAGAAGATCCTGTTCTGATCTCTCATTTTTCCAAAGCAATGGTAGAAGGTTTCCAGAACACATGGGAAAAGGGAAAAAGTGTTGCCTCCTGTCTGAAACATTTTGCCGGATACGGTGCCCCGGAAGCCGGACGCGAGTATAACACCGTTGATATGAGTAAACGCCGTTTCCTTCAGGATTTTCTTCCTGGTTATAAATCTGCTGTAGATGCAGGATGTGAACTGGTTATGACTTCCTTTAATACCGTAGATGAAATTCCTGCTACTGCCAATAAATGGCTGATGGATGATATTTTACGAAAAGAATGGGGATTTAATGGAGTAATCATTACAGATTATGCAGCAATCTCCGAATTAAAGGCTCACGGAGTTGCTGCTGATGATGCTGAAGCTGCAAAACTTGCAATAAATGCAACTGTAGATATTGATATGAAGACATCTTGCTATGCAAATAATCTTGCGGATCTTGTTGCCCGTCACGAAATTGATGAGGCACAGATTGATGCTGCCTGTTATCGAATCCTTACGCTGAAAAATAAACTTGGACTTTTCGAAGACCCATACTATGGATGTAGTGTAGAAAAACGTGATTCCGTTATCTGCAGTCCTGAAAAAATCAGTGCTGCCCGTAAAACCGCCAACCGTTCTATGGTTCTTCTTAAAAATGATGATATTCTTCCGCTGAAAAGAAATAAACAGAAGATTGCTCTGATCGGACCTTACGCTGACAGTCTGGATATTGTCGGCATGTGGGCTGTTCACGCTGATCACAAACATTCAATTACAATAAAACAGGCGATGGAAAATGTTCTCGATAATGAATACTTTACTTTTACCAAAGGCTGTGATTTCCTTGATGATTATAGTTCGTTAGGCGAGTTCGGATTCATCCCTGCGATTGCCAATGGAAAACTCACTCCTGAACAGGCTGTCATAGAACATGAGAACGCTCTTACTCTGGCAAAAGAAGCTGATGTTGTCGTACTGGCTATGGGAGAACATATGCTGCAAAGTGGTGAGTCCGGTTCAAGAACCGATATCACACTTCCAGAACCACAGAAACAACTTCTACACGAGATTAAGGCTCTTGACAAAAAAATTGTTCTTGTATTGTTCAACGGAAGACCTCTTGCATTAACTGATATCATTGAAGATTGTGACGCTGTTTTGGAAGCATGGTTCCCGGGCACAGCCGGTGGACTTTCCATCTGTGACTGCCTCTTTGGTGACTACAATCCTTCTGGAAGACTGACTGTAAGTTTCCCTTATCACGTTGGTCAGGAACCATTGTATTATTCTCAGTTTGCAACTGGAAGACCTGCAAATGGGAGCACGCATAGCGGACGCTTTGTCTCGCGTTATCTTGACTGCCCGAATGAAGCACTTTTTCCTTTCGGATATGGTTTATCCTATCATAAGGCAGAATATTCTAATCTTACACTTAGCCAGACAAAGATTTCAAAATCCGCTGATGATTCCATACAGGTATCCATCACAGTAACAAACACCAGTGGAACTTCCGGAACTGAAACTGTTCAATTATATCTCAGAGACTTAGTTGGAAGCGTTGTAAGACCAATTCTTGAGCTGAAAGACTTCAAACAAATTTACTTAGGTGCTCATGAAACAAAAAAAATCACCTTTACAATTACTGAGGAAATGCTTCGCTTTTACACAAAAGATTATACTTATCAGAGCGAACCGGGCAATTTCAAAGTATTTGTCGGACCGAATAGTGCTGAATTACTGGAAGCAGATTTTTCACTGACTATCTAGCAATCTTTTATTTAGATAGCCACATAATTGAACACAAAAGATGGATGAAAGTATGTATCGTATATAATACCATGGCTCTCATCCATTTTTTCTTCATTATTCCGCCTTCACGGCCCAGCGCATCTTCGTAGATCTTGCTCTTCCGTTCTGCGCGCATTCCTGTGCTGACGGACGTACCACATCTCTTGCATATTCGGAATAGATTCCTTCTTTATATCCTGCTTTGAGTGCTTTCTTTACAAGCTTGTCCTCTCCGGAATGGAATGTAAGAATTGCTACTCTTCCGCCCGGTTTTAATGCTCCCGGGAGTTTCTCCATGAATTCATACAGCACTTCGAATTCATTATTGACATCAATACGAAGTGCCTGGAATGTTCTCTGGCAAGTCTTCTTGATAATGTCCTTCTTTTCTTTATTATTCGGAAGGAAATCCAAAGTCTTCTCGATCACATTTCTAAGCTTTGTTGTTGTATCGATGCGATTGCCTCTGCGAATCTCATTTGTAATTGCTTTCGCCAGCTCTTCGCAGTATGGCTCATCTGAATTTTCGTAAAGCATTCCGGCGAGTTCTTCCTCGGAAATGTTATCCAGGCGCTCTGCTGCGCTGATGCCTTTCTCCTGGTTCAATCGCAAATCCAGCGGTCCGTCAACTTTGAAGGAAAATCCTCTCTTCGGATTGTCGATCTGCATGGAGGAAACTCCGAGGTCCGCAAGGATAAAATCGAATCCGCCAACCTCTTTTGCAATCTCATCGATCGTGCAGAAGTTCTGCAGACGGATACTTAAAATGTCTTCTCCGAATCCCTGATCTGCCAGACGTTTTCTTGTCTTCGCAGACTCTTCCGGGTCAACATCTGTTGCATAGATGTGTCCCTCACCTTTCAGACATTCCAGCATTGCTTTCGTATGTCCACCGTATCCGAGTGTCGCATCGAATCCAGTCTCACCCGGCTGGATTTTCAGAAAATCCAGGATCTCATTTACCATGATAGAAATGTGCATTCCGGCAGGAGTATTTCCCTTCTGGATTACATGCGCGATTGTATCCTTGTATTTCTCCGGTTGTAACTCTTTATATTTCTCCTCGAATTTCTTCGGGTATTTTCCTTTATACCTCACACGACGCTTGTGCGGTGTCTGTGATTCCTGTGTGTTCTGATTGTTCTGTTCGCTCATTTCGCTCTCCTTGTATATTCATAAATGTTTTCTCTATTATTTCTGTTCTCTTTTCACAACGTATGTACAGTATACCATGAAAGTTATTCACAATATACCATGATCCTTGAAATGTTTTCCACATAAGTCTGCGTACTTTTCACCTATTCACATTTCTTTACCAAAACCTGCGTAAATCCACCATTTTATCCGGCTGCATATCTTACTGCCACGTTCATCACTCCCGCAAGCATCATCACAACCACCGGATTCAGTTTTGTCTTACGAAGCAGTAACAGACAGATTCCAAAGATAACCACCATAGACCATTTTGTTGCAGCAAACTGCACAATTCCATCTGCCCAGAATGCAGTGTGCAGAATTGCGATTCCTGCGGATGCGATCAGTGCGACAACCGCCGGTCGTAATGATTCCAAAACACTCTGGAACATTTTCATTTTCTTATATCTTAAATAAAACCATGCGATCAAAGTTACGATAATGCAGGATGGCAGAATGCACCCACAAGTCGCCGCAATCGATCCCGGCACTCCTGAGATCTTGCTGCCGACAAATGTTGCCGCATTGATCGCAATTGGCCCAGGTGTCATCTGGGAAATCGTGATCAGATCTGTGAATTCTGTCATCGTAAGCCAGCCGTGCTGTGTCACAACCTGTTCCTGGATCAGAGGCATCGCCGCATAACCGCCGCCAAAGCTGAACAGTCCAATCTGAAGGAAGCTTAAAAATAATTTCAAATAAATCATTTCTCTTCACTTCCTTTCTTCGTGATCTTTTTCTCAATTAATGCGCGGAGTACTCCGACAATTCCACAGATCAGAATCACATAGACTACATTTACCTCAAATACGCAGGAAGCTATAAATGCCCCGACCATAAGTACGTATGACAAAGCATCTTTCTTCTTCACGATTCCGGCACCCATGTCATATGTCACAGATGCGATCACGGCGCCCACTCCGGCCTGCATTCCTTCGAGCATTAAGCTGATGATCTGGTTACTTCGAAATGCCTGATAACCGGCAGAAAGTATCGATATAATAAGAAATGGTGGGATTACCGTCCCGGCAATTGCTGTCAGAATCCCCGCAATTCCAGCCAGTTTATATCCGATCACGATTGCTCCGTTCACTGCGATTGCTCCCGGTGCCGACTGCGCAATTGCCACAAGATCCAGCATCTCCTCTTCTTCGATCCAATGATATTCGTCTACGAACTTTTTCTTCATCAGACTAACGATCACATAACCACCGCCAAATGTGAACGCGCTTAAGTAAAAGGTTGACCAGAAAATCTTCCACAATTTTTTATCTTGTTTTTTCCCTTGCGTTTTTTCTTGTTGTTCTTCCATATATATTGTCCTCGTATATTATGATTATGCGAATTGCGTAGCACTAGAACTCCCGCCACACTATATGCTATTGACAGGCAAAATTCCCTAACTATGATATTCTTTCTCTTGTAGTCTATCGCAATCAAAATGATTATGCAATCGCCTTGAATTTTTTACATTATATTTTCCTTTTTGAAACCTTAATTTTATCTGAATTTTCCCTATTTGGAAAATGATTATGATACAATGAGAACAGTAATATTTATCATAAAGGAGATTGAAATTGAAAAACCCTTTTTTTCGATTATCTTATGCCGTTCTCCTGTGTTGTTGCCTGACCGGATGCGGTAGCATACAGCACAAATCCAGTACGGACACG
>ERZ839489.151-NODE-151-length-83766-cov-14.252536_pt1 | contig 83766 bp, 77 predicted proteins | sample MGYA00519938_ERZ839489 | MGnify/ENA primary metagenome ERZ839489 (study PRJEB31850, sample SAMEA3708846) | human gut metagenome | biome: human gut; feature: human-associated habitat; material: faeces | place: China | collected 2014 ...
CTTGGGGTGATGCCATAATGTGGGACGAATTACATAATTCTGGATTTAATCCCAGCCATGACTGGGATTAATTACCAACACGTTTTGTCCTATAATCCTGTTTCGGGCTAATTGAAAACCATACAACCGGACTTCGTCCGTGGAAATCAACCCTATCCCCCGCGTTCCGCGGTCCCCCTTCCCCGTCTGGGAAGGCAAGTCCGAACTCCTACAGCCCCTTTGAAATTGGTGCTGATCAGTAAAGAATATGAGCGATGATGAAGCCGGCAACGCAGGCTGTGAACACGCCGGTGAGGCCCGGGAGCATGAAGCTGTGGTTCAGTACGAAGCGGCCGATTTTTGTGGTGCCGGAACGGTCGAAGCCGATGCAGGCAAGGTCCGACGGATAGGTCGGAAGGAAGAAGTAGCCGTAGCAAGCCGGAATGAAGGACAGGACCATGACCGGGTCCATTCCTACGTTCAAAGCGATCGGCATGACGATGGCAACGGCTGCGCCCTGGGAATTGACGAGCTTGGATGTCAGGAACAGGACGAGCGCATACGCCCATGGGTATTCGGTGACAGCAGCGCCGAGGAATGTCTTCAGGACTGCCATGTGGTTGGCAAAGTATGTATCAGCCATCCATGCAACGCCGTAAACGGATACGAGTGCGACGATGCCTGCGCGGAAGACCTGGCTGTTGCCGACTTCCTTGGCTTTGGTGTGGCAGACGAAGAGGATAATCGAAGAAACGAAGAGCATGACCATCTGGATGACGGTTGTCATGGAAATGGCTTGCATCTTGCCTTTGGCATCAGCGAAGTGCGGGAGCAGATCCGGGAAATTGCCGAGGACTGCGATGCAGAGGATGCCGACGAGGAAAATGATGGTAGCGTGGTAGTAAGAAGACGGAAGTTCCTTGCCCTGCAGGGATTCGTTTTCACCGTACACATATTTCTTCTGTTCCGGATCTTTGATCATTTCCTGGAATTCTTTGTCGTCAGCGAGGTCCTTGCCTCTTCTGTAGCTCATGAGAGCAGCTGCGATGACGCCGATCAGGGTTGCCGGAATGGATACGGCAAGAATCTGGAGCAGGGAGTAGGTATAGCCTGCAGCTGCCATGAATCCGACGATGGAAACGACAGCAACGGATACCGGGGATGCAGAGATGCCCATCTGGGATGCGATGGAAGAAACGGCCATCGGGCGTTCCGGACGAATATTTTCCTTGATGGAAATATCATAAATGATCGGGAACATGGTGTAGACGACATGGCCTGTGCCGCAGAGGACAGTCAGGAGCCATGTGGTGACCGGAGCCAGAATCGTGATATGCTTCGGGTTATTTCTGAGGAAGCGTTCCGCATACTTCAGCATGACGGTCAGACCGCCGGATGTCTGCAGGAAGCCTGCGCAGGTAACAACTGCCATGATTGTCAGCATAACGCCGATAGGCGGGCTGCCCGGCTTGTATCCGAAAAGGAATGTATAAGCCATCAGACCGATGCCGCTGATGACCGCCAATCCGATCCCGCCATGCTTGATTCCAAGGAACAGGCAGGCAAGGAGTACCATAAATCCTAAAAACATTTCCATAATTGTTTCCTCCTGAATTGAAGAATATACTTATTCTTTTGGGTGATAATATATAGTATACCGTATGTAAAATTTTTATCAAATTCTCTTTAATCATGAATTTTATGTTATGGATGCCTTTTTATCATCCATACTTGCTCTATGCGGAACTTACCTGCACATGAAATCTCCTTTATTCTCCTTTATCCTTCCATATTCATATCCATCTCTTTGATTTTCATGGAAACAGTTTCCATTTTTCATTTTCGCTTACTTTCGATACACTAAAAATTTTGGGCAGCCAAAAAGAGCCTTATTGGAGAATAATGACTCCAATAAAGCTCTTTCTTTGTACTTTTATTTTTGATTTTTACGCTTTCAATACAGTCAGGGTATGACCATTCTTCAAAATGGTGCCGTGGTTTTCAAGCGTCGTGACAGTGCTGTCGCCGGTGAGCGCCCAGGAGGATCCTTCATCGATCTTGACATTGACAGTTCCCTTGGGATCCGTGGCTGCTGCATTCTTATCAATGGAAAGAGCACCCGTCCAGCGGGTATTCTTGAGAGTAAGATTCAGCATCGAAATATCATCGGCTATGATGTTTCCCTTAATTTTTTCATTTTCAAGGAGAACGTCCGCATTGCCGCCGTTGGCGCCTTTCTTCCCCCAGCCTCTCGATGCGCTGTTCCCGACGACGCAAAGGAGAGCGCCATCTGCATCATCGCTCGTGATTTCCGTATCCTTCAGCTTGATATTGCAGTCCGTATTCGTCACGTAGATGACGTCGCCGGCTCTCGAATGGAGTGTGCTTCCTTCCATAGAGAAATCAGAGCGGCCCTTTTCCGCATCCCCGCTCATGGACTGGTAAATCATGACAGTGTGGACATTTTCTTCGGTCATGGTGCGGTCACCCATTTTGCAGACCGCATTCATGTGGCCGTCGAGCGTGGAATCCTTGAGGGAAATGCTGTTCTTCCCTTCAATGACAGCGCCTTCGGAAGATGTGGCTAAGAGGTCTGCCCCTTCCACGCGGATATCTGCTGTCGAGTAGATGGCAGGCGAGCCGGAACCGCCCGTCTTGAACGATCCGCCCTTCACGATGACCGTGCCGCCTCCGCGGTCGCTCCGGATAGCGGCCGAAGAATTTCCTTCGGTCACGATCGTCAGATTTCTGGCTTCGGTATATCCGCCGCCCGTCGTCTGGATGCCGCCGGAATTATCCTTGTGAGTCGTGATGACGGTATCTTCGACGTAGACCTTCGTTCCCTTGCCATAGCTGAATACGCCGTTCCCGTTCTGCGCATTCGAAGTGACAAAGGAATTCTTCAGGGAAACCTTTGCACCGTCAGTGGCAAGGAGGGCCGCGTTCTGTCCGTAGAAATCGCCTGCTTCGGTATTGGACGTAGCGCCCGATATCTTTTCTGCGACGATGCGGTCAAGAGAAACGTCTGCGCCCGTAATCCGAAGCGCATTCTCATTGTCTCCCTTGGACATGTAGACAGCGCCTTTGACGGTTTCATTTTTGGAAATCGTATTGGCAGAAGTCCCCTGCGTGACTTCTCCTGGCGGATTGAAACCTCCAGGCGGCATCATCCCTTCCGGGGGCGGTCCTTCTGGCATCTGTCCCTGCTGCATCCCCTGCTCCATGGCAGGAGCTGTGGCATCGGCAGCATCTGCTGCAAAAGCAGAACTAAAAGGCAGCGAAAGCAGGGCTGCTGTCACCCATATTGCTAAATAATTCTTTTTCATGTGAATTCCTTCTTTCATCCAAAGAACCTTCCCTATCCATCTATTGTAACCCGATACCGGTCATAAAAAAAGACCCGCGGTCAATTCCGCGAGGCTTTTTTGCTGAATTTAGTGTAGATAAGCATATCATATATATAAGTATTATATAATAGCATTTTTACCGGTTAACTCTATTACATGATGTTTCTGCCGCTGCGCGAGACTCCGCGGCAGCTTCCCCTAACGGATCTCACTTTCTGTTCTTACCAGTTAACTCTATTTACTCCACCCCTTCTGCCGCTACGCACAGCTACGCGGCAGCTCCCCCGTGGGGGAGCCTTTTCTAAAGGAACACCCTAGTTCCTATAAACCACCCTAGCATGACGAAGAGGAGGCCGCCGGCGAGCTGGAGGAAGAGGTAGAGGAAGCCCTGGAGGATGTCGCCTGCCTGGAGGTACTGCATGGTTTCGTTCATGAAGGAGGAAAAGGTGGTGAGGCCGCCGAGGAAGCCTGTGATGAGGAAGGCGGCAGCGGCGGGATTGGGATAGGCTTTGACAAGAAGGACTGACAAGAGTCCGATCAGGAAGGATCCTGCGCCATTGACGGCAAGTGTCCCGAAGGGAAAGTAGGTGCCTGCCATTCTTGCCATGTAAATCGTCGTGCCGTAGCGGCAGAGGGAACCTAGGGCGCCTCCAAGGGCTACCCAGAGTGGGAATAAGTAGTTCTGCATGTTGTCTCCTTAAACAAAAAACTCCTGCCCCGGTTAAGGGACAGGAGTCATCAGCGCGAAGCGTTCGGCATATGCCCGGCGAACTCCATCGCCGTCTTTCTTAAGTGAGCTCATTATAGCATGCGTGGATGCTTCCTGCAACTAAAGGGAGAACTCGCCCTTCCATTCTGCGCCGGAGAGGAGGTAGCGGAGCGCTTCTTCGAGCCTTTCTCCCCGATGGACGTAGTGTCCGCCCCGGTTCATTTGGAGAATGGCTTCCTTTCCTTCCTCCCTGACGATACCAAGGACATCCTCTGTTCTTTCCAGAATCGTATTCAATGGTTCCCTTCTCGTTTTCGGTTCCTTGGCACCGAGCGACAGGTAGACGCGCCTGACCGCAGGCGACAAAGGATGGCTCCTGTAATAGTCAAGGAGTCCTGTAAACCAGAAGGAACCTGAAATGGAGGCGATGCCGGAGAATGCATCGGTATGGCAGGCCGCATAAAGCGCAAACATGCCGGATAAGGAAATACCGACGAGCTGCCTTTCGGGATTATCAAGACCCGCTCTTTTTTCAGTGTCTGGAAGAATCGTTTCAAGGAAGAATTTTTCAAAGACGTCGGCCCCTCCTCCAAATTCGCCTTCCCTTTTGAAGATGCCAGGCGCTTCCCATGGCGAAAGGTCATTGCTCCAGTCAAGGCCGTCTATGGCAGCGATGGCGATTTCAAGCCTATCCGCCAGACTTTCATTCTCCGAAGCAATATCGGCAGGCTGGATGAAGTAGCAGATCCCCTTCGTATTCACTTCGGGCGTGTAGAGCGTGACCCGGTATGGTCCTTCCTGAAACGATTCCTTCTTCATGATTTCCTTTCTATTAACGTCCTTTGAACTGCGGTTTTCTCTTTTCGAGGAATGCGGTGATGCCTTCCTTGAAGTCTTCGCTGGCAGAGCATTCGCCGACGAGGCCTGCTTCCTGCTTGGAGTAGTCTTCAAAACCCTGATAGAGGCTGATGTACATGAGCTTCTTGATATTCTGGTAAGCAAGGAGCGGTCCTTCGGTCAGTTTCTTGGCAAAGGCATGGACGGTTTCATCCAGCTTCTCCTTTGGAACGACTTCTTTGACAAGGCCGATAGCAAGAGCTTCGTCTGCCTTGACCTGACGGCCGGAAACGAAGAGGTCGAGGGCGCGGTTGGCGCCGATGATTCTCGGGAGGAGGAAGACAGCTCCCGTATCCGGGCAGAGGGCAATGCCTGCAAAGGCCTGGATGAATTTGGCATCATCAGAGCAGATGACATAGTCAGCGCCCAGTGCCAGGTTCATTCCGCCACCGGCGCATGCACCGTGGACAGCGCAGACGATGATCTTGGAAAGTTTCTTCATATGGATGATGTCTTCTGCCAGTTTCCCTGCCAGGGCTGCCATGGATTTCGTGGCAAAGTCCGGTTCCTCGCAGTGCGCTTTCATGTAGCGGATGTCGCCGCCTGCGCTGAAGGCGCGTCCTGCACCTTCCATGACAATGACCTTCACTTCTTCGTCCTTGTCAGCTTTGGTGAGCGCATCTTCGAGTTCCAGTGCCATCGTGAGATCGACTGCGTTCAGCGTCTGCTGGTAGTCGAGTGTAATCGTTTCAATGCCGTCTTCGACTTTTGTCCTGATTCTCGTATAGTCCATGGATATTTCCTCCTGTCATGGCAGATCTGCCAAAAATGATTCCCGGATCTTCCGGGTTTCTCAACTGGATTCACTGTTTTTATTATATCACGGAGGGATTCTTTCATTTCCATTTCTCTATATGAAAAGGAAGGAACTCTTGATTTCCCATGGTATAATAATGACGTATCTCTGTCTCTCTTTCCAAAGGCGCACCGCCCCGGGCGGTCTCCTCTGCGCAGCGGAAAAAATGACGGGATCGCATCCTTCGGACTTTCACTCCGATGAGATTTCTCCGGAAATGCTTCCGGGAATGATGGTTTTCAGAAAGGATTTTATTATGGCAGAAAAGAAGAAAGTCGTCGTGGCAATGTCCGGCGGCGTGGATTCCACGCTGACCGCTCGCCTCCTGCTCGATCAGGGCTATGAGGTTTACGGCGCTACCATGTATCAGTTTGACGGGCAGGACGAGGAGATCGAAGGCGCCCGCAAGATGGCGGAATTCATCGGGATTCCGTTCAAAGTCATCGATGTGAGAGAGGCGTACCAGAAGTTCGTCCTCAATTATTTCATCGAGTCCTACGCAGCAGGGATGACGCCGAATCCCTGCATGATGTGCGATTTCAAGGTGAAGTTCGGTCTCTTCTATGATGAAGTGAGAAAGGCATTCGACGCGCCTTACTTTGCGACCGGCCACTACGCGCGCATCGTCTACAATCCGGAAACGGAATTGTTTGAGGTCAGAAAGGGTCTGGACATCGCCAAGGATCAGTCCTACATGATGTACCACCTGACCCAGGAACAGCTTTCGCATATTATTTTTTCGCTTGGCCGCACGTTCAAGAAGGATACGCGCCTTATTTCCAAGGAAAAGGGCCTTCCGACTTACAACAAGGCAGAGTCTCAGGATATCTGCTTCCTGACCAGCGAAAAATCGTACGTGGAATTCCTCGAGAACCACGCGCCGGAAGCGTTCCAGCCAGGAAATATCGTCGACAAAAAGGGCCATGTGCTCGGCCAGCACAAGGGCATCCCTTATTATACGATCGGCCAGAGAAAGGGCCTGGGCATCGCTGCCAGGACGCCGCTTTACGTCATCGAGCTGCGTCCTGACACGAGAGAAGTCGTCGTCGGATCGAATGAAGATCTCTTCCGCACGCGCCTTCTCGCCAACGAACTCCATTTCTACGACGACAAGATCCCGCAGGAAGAGTTCCGCTGCCAGGCAAAGATCCGCTATGGCGTCCGTGTCCATGACTGCTCCGTGAAGGTCGGAGACGACGGACGCGCTGTCGTCACGTTCGATGAACCGCAGCGCGCTGTCACAACCGGCCAGTCTGTCGTCTTCTATGACGGCGACCTCCTCCTGGGCGGCGGCACAATCGTCAGAGCACTCTAAAAGTCATCCCTTGTGGATACCGGATGGAAGATGACTCTCTTTTGAGAGTCATTTTTTCATTGCCCGGACTTTTAAAAAGGATTTTCAGATTATTCTATATGGGTTTATTAGTCACTATAAATTTTTTCCATATCGAAATATATCTTGTGAAACACACGGCAGGAAGGCGTTTCCGGCGTCCTTCTTAAAGGAGCTTCGCCGAACGTTACATTAGAAATAAAAAGAAGGGCTTTTTCTCTATTCCCTTTTTCCGCCTGTTGTTGTAGAATAAATTTCGGTACAAGATATTGTGCGTCATTATGTGCGCTTATCAATATTTTGTATTTATTTTAACTAGAATGAGAAACTTATATAAATAGAGAAAACAAAAGAAAAAATGGGATTTTGAAAGCATTAGGGGTGTTATGAATGGAAGAAATGGAAATGAACGTCAAGATGAATGTCATTAAGAGAAACGGCAAGGAAGTACCTTTTGACATCACCAAGATCGTGAACGCTATCGGCAAGGCCAATAACGAAGTCGATCACGTCCACCAGATGAATGATTACCAGATCCGCGCTGTCGCAGACAACATTGCGCACAAGATCGCAGGCTACTCCCACGCAGCCAATGTCGAAGACATTCAGGATATGGTCGAAACGGGCATCATGGAAATGCGCGGCTATGAAGTAGCGCAGAAGTATGTCCGCTACCGTTACAAGAGAGAAATCTCCCGCAAGAGCAACACGACCGATGACGGCATTCTTTCCCTGATCGACCTCTCCAATGAAGAAGTCAAGCAGGAAAATTCCAACAAGAACCCTGTCATCAATTCCACCCAGCGCGACTACATGGCCGGCGAAGTGTCCAAGGATCTGACAAAGCGTCTGCTCCTCCCCGAAGAAATCGTGAAGGCGCATGAAGCAGGCATCATCCATTTCCACGACGCTGACTACTATGCGCAGAGAGAACATAACTGCGACCTGATCAATCTGGAAGACATGCTGCAGAACGGCACCGTCATCAGCCAGACCATGATTGAAAAGCCGCATTCCTTCTTCACTGCCTGCAACGTAACGACACAGATCGTCGCTCAGGTAGCATCCAACCAGTACGGCGGACAGTCCTTCACACTGGCGCACCTGGCTCCATTCGTAGATATCAGCCGCCAGAAGATCAAGAAGGAAGTCATCGCTGAACGCAAGGAAACCGGTGAATTCATGGACGAATCCATCATCGAAAAGATCGTGGAGCGTCGTCTGAAGGAAGAAATCAAATCCGGCATCCAGACCATCCAGTACCAGCTGATCACCCTCATGACCTGCAACGGCCAGGCTCCATTCGTCACCATGTTCATGTACCTGGACGAAGTTCCGGACGGACGTACCCGCAAGGATCTGGCCATGATTATCGAAGAAGTCCTCCGCCAGAGAATGCAGGGCGTCAAGAATGAAAAGGGCATCTGGATCACTCCGGCATTCCCGAAACTGATCTACGTCCTCGACGAAGACAACATTCATGATGATTCCCCGTACTATTACCTGACCAGACTTGCTGCTGAATGTACAGCAAAGAGAATGGTTCCTGACTATATTTCCGCCAAGATCATGAAGAACCTGAAGCACGGCGACGTTTACCCATGCATGGGCTGCCGCTCCTTCCTCACCCCGGATACCGAGGGCCTTGGCGAAAACGGAAAGCATAAATACTACGGCCGCTTCAATCAGGGCGTCGTCACCATCAACCTCGTCGATGTGGCATGCTCCTCTGGCGGCGATATGGATAAATTCTGGGAAATCCTGGAAGACCGCCTCGAACTCTGCCACAGAGCGCTCCGCTGTCGCCATGAAAGACTGCTCGGCACCGTCTCCGACGTGGCTCCGATCCTCTGGCAGTACGGCGCTATCGCTCGTCTCAAGAAGGGCGAAACGATCGACAAGCTCCTCTTCAACAACTACAGCACCATTTCCCTCGGCTATGCAGGCCTCTATGAAATGTGCGTCCGCATGCTCGGCGTATCCCATACAACGGATGAAGGCAGAAAATTTGCCCTCGCTGTCATGCAGAAACTGAACGACAAGTGCTCCGAATGGAGAGCTGCTGAAAACATCTCCTACTCCGTATACGGCACACCGATGGAATCCACCACCTACAAGTTCGCTAAATGCCTCCAGAAACGCTTCGGCATCATCCCGGGCGTAACGGACAAGAACTACATCACCAACAGCTACCACGTCCATGTTTCTGAACACATCGACGCATTCCATAAGCTGAAATTCGAATCCGACTTCCAGAGACTCTCCCCGGGCGGCGCTATTTCCTACATCGAAGTACCGAATATGCAGACGAACATCCCGGCAGTCCTGACCGTCATGAAGTACATCTATGAAAACATCATGTACGCAGAACTGAACACGAAGAGCGACTACTGCATGGCATGCGGCTATGACGGAGAAATCCGCATCATCGAAGATGAAACCGGCAAACTCATCTGGGAATGCCCGAACTGCGGCAACCGCGACCAGCACAAGATGAGCGTCGCAAGAAGAACCTGCGGCTACATCGGCACCCAGTTCTGGAACCAGGGCCGTACACAGGAAATCAAGGACAGAGTCCTCCACCTGTAATCTGAATATCTGAAGGGCGGCGTCCGCCGCCCTTTTTCTTTCTTTCATTCCAACATTTCAAAGGAAATCAACATGAACTACGCCAATTTCAAAGAATATGATATTGCAAACGGCCCCGGCATCCGCTTCTCTCTCTTCGTTTCCGGCTGCACCCATCACTGCAAGGGATGCTTCAACCAGGAAACATGGGACTTCAACTACGGAAAGCCTTTCACCAAAGAAACTGAAGACTACATCTTGAAGGAAGTCGGACAGGAATTTTATGAAGGCCTCACCCTCCTCGGCGGCGAACCGATGGAACCGGCCAATCAGAAGGCGCTCCTCTCCCTTGTCACCCGTTTCAAGGAAATGTATCCGCAGAAGAACCTCTGGTGCTTCACCGGCTACCTCTATGACAGGGATCTCCTTGATAACTTTGCCAAGAAGATGCCTGAAACTATGGAACTTCTGAAACGCATCGACGTCCTGGTCGATGGTGAATTCGTCCTTGAAAAGAAGGATGTCACCCTCCTCTTCAAAGGCTCCTCCAACCAGAGAACCATCGACGTGCAGAAGAGCCTGGCTTCTGGCACCGTCGTCCCGTGGGATCCGAGAGACACCAGCATGTCCCCGAACTCGAAGATCTGATTTACCAACTGAAAAGGGGCTGTGGCAAAATGATTACACATTTTGCCACAGCTCCTTTTTCTATTGGAATATGCCATTAAAGAATTATCTAGCATCTATATGCATTGATTTTGTTTGAACACCCTTAAACCTCGCTTCGCTCGAGAATAGGGAAAAGCACCGTTTTAACGGATTTTGTCACAGCCCCTTTTTAATGTCTTCACTTATTCTTCTACTTCAAGGTCAGGCAGTCTTTCTGCTTTATCTCCGCCGCCTTTTCTGCCGCGCATGACGGTACGGTAACCTTCTACGGCAAGTTCAAGGGCAAGGACGATGAGGAGGGTGCCGATGCCGGCCTGTGCGTACGGGCCCCAGTCTGCTCCGCCTTTCATGATCATTCCGATCTGGTTCCTGACGATGATGACGAGGGATGCAAGGGTGACGATCATCATGAAGGTCATCGGGAAGAGAAACATTTTATTGTTCTTCCCTGCATTGCTCAGCCATGCGGCTACGGCAAGGAGGCCGATTCCGGCGAGGAGCTGGTTGGCTGCGCCGAAGAGACCTCAGATCTTCATGAAGCCGTTCATGCCAAGAAGGACGCCCAGGACAACGGTCAGGATCGTAGCAAAGTACGGATTGACTATCAGTTTCTTGAATCCGCCCTTGATGTCCTTCGGTGTTTCGCCTGGTTCGAGCCAGAATTCCTGGAACATGAAACGGGCCAGTCTTGTCGCTGTATCAAGGGATGTCAGGCAGAATGCGGAGTATGTCAGGACAAGGAGCGTGTACATCATCGTTTCTGCTCCTTCCAGGCCCGGAATCTTGGCAATCATGGCAGCGATGCCGCCGGCGAAGATATCCGTTGCGCCGTGGATATGGCCTGTTTCCCTGGCATACGCAATCGCGCAGAGGGTAATGATGGCAAGAACACATTCCAGAAGCATGCCGCCGTATGCGATCGGCTTGGCGTCGGATTCCTTATCGAGCTGTTTGGACGTCGTGCCGGAAGATACAAGGGAATGGAAGCCGGAAATCGCGCCGCAGGCAACGGTCGTGAAGAGGATCGGGAACAGGTACTGTACGCCGTTTCCATTGTCCACGGAGAAGCCTGTGTAAGCCGGGAAGAGGTTCGGATCGATATCAGGATGCGCGCCTACGATGCCGACGACGGCAACGATGAGCATCGCATAGAGAAGGAACGAACTCAGGTAGTCACGCGGCTGGAGCAGGATCCATACCGGAGTGACGGAAGCAATCGTGATGTAAAGGCCGATCAGCCACATCCATGTCGTCTGGGAGAAGTAAATCGGATGGAAGTTCATGCCGATGCCCATGCAGAGGACGATAGCGCCGATAGCCATCACTGTGGATACTGCCATGGATACATGGAAACGGTATACGATAAGGCCGAAAATGACGGCAGCCACAATGAAGAGCATCGAAACCATGGCAACGGATGCTTTGACAGCACTCTTTTCCATATTGACCGCGCCGTTTTCAATCGTTGCGCCGAACGTGGAAGCAACGATGGCAGCAAAGGCTGCAACGACAAGGATCAGTGTCAGGTAAGAGAATATGATGAAGAGCTGCTTGGCTCTCTTAGACATATTCGCTGAAATGATTTCCCCGATGGACTGCCCGTTGTGGCGGACAGAAGCAAAGAGCGCGCCGAAGTCATGGACGCCGCCAAAGAATATGCCGCCGACGAGAACCCAGAGCGTGACAGGCAGCCATCCGAACATGGCAGCCCCAATCGGTCCCGTGATAGGGCCTGCGCCTGCAATCGAGGAAAAATGGTGCCCCATGAGCGCCGGAGCTTTAGCGGGGACTAGTCAATCCCGTCTTCCATTGTATGAGCAGGTGTCGGGATATTTCCCTCACCCACGCCCCACTGTTTCTCCAGCCAGCGGCCATAGAAAATATAGCCGCAGAGGAGAATAGCGAGACAAACCGCGAGCAGTACAAGCGTATTCAATGAAGTGACCTCCCTTCAAATCCCGGCCTCACGCGAGACCGGCCTTCCGTCCTTCCCACACCTTCATCATTTCCGGCTGCATTCTCCGCCCTGCCCTGTTGAAGAAGAATCTTTCCCTCGACAGGTCCAGGCAGCTGGCCCGGTACTCGAGCCATCCGTGAATCATGAAGCGGAACGTTTTCGTGTAACTTGATTTCTTCAATGCTTTTTCTGCTGCTTCATCAGCATCATCACAGATGATGACAGAGGAAACTCCTGTGTACATATGGCCCGGTCCTATATGAGCCATCTTCTTGCCTTTCCGGCAGACAAATTCCTTCACGGCCTCATGGACCGCCTCCGTCAGACGCGGGCAGGTGAAGAGGAAAATGAACTCCTCCTGCTCCGACGTCCATAGTTCGTTGGACCGAAGCAGGAAATAGCCGCCGTTTCTCTCATAGTATTCGCACACAGCCGTAAGCTCTGCGCCGCCCGGCAGGAGCGGAACAGAAAGCTTTAGAGCTTCCCTGACTCCTTCCGTCTCCGGAGCGTCCATCCCGTCGAAACGGGTGATTCCGTAAAATCTGCTGTACGATGCAAGCAGCCTCTCAGCAGCGTTTCTTCTTCGATCCATCGCGTCCTCCTTCCTTATCTCTTAATCTCATTATTTGATGAGATATAATTATATTAACTTGATTATACTTTACTTTAAATAATTTCTGTAATAAAAGATACTTATACCTATTCGCAAGTATTGAAAAGTATACTATATTTTAAAAATCAAATTTAAGTAGACATATGACATTTCACCACAGAATGTCTTGCAAAACATTTCTATTTGTATTTCTCTATATATCTAAAAACTTGAAATTTTCAAGTTTTATCCCCTTGTACATACTTCAAAATATGTTATAATAATCATATAGAAAGAATTAAATGCAGCGTTGCTTTTTGAAGCGCGGACGAAAAGGAGCGATCGACTTATGATCACAGAAATTCACAACCAGGCAGATTTCGAAAGAGAAATCGTAAACCACAAAGGTTACAGCATTATTGACTTCTGGGCAACTTGGTGCGGCCCCTGCCGCATGATGGCCCCGGTCATGGACCATGCCTCCGAGCTGCTCGGAGATAAAGTCAACTTCACCAAAGTTGATACCGATGAAATGCAGGAACTCGCAGGACAGTTCGACATCATGTCCATTCCGACCATCATCCTCTTCAAGGACGGCCAGGAAGTACACCGCATGATCGGCGCTGTACCGCAGGAAGCATTCCTCGAAGAGCTGAAGAAGTTCCTCGCTTAATGAATTGCACTAAAAAGGAGTCCGGATATCCGGGCTCTTTTTTCATGCCTGATTTTATTCATATGTCTTTCGCTTCATTTCCATCCCCATCCATAGATTTTGATGCACATATACTCCATTATATATGCAATTTATTCGCATATTACAAATTTTTATAACTTAGAATCTTCCTTTAGTATTTTTTATGTAAAGTTTTGTTTATACTCTTGATTATTTGATAATATTTATTTATACTGATAATAGTAATTTAAGAATTTTCCGTATCTGAGTGGGTGACGATATGCCATTCATTCGCTTCACGGCCTGTATCACCGCAGTCACCCATTCATTCTGATTGATGTGCATGTATTGTTCGTTAAAAGATATGGATGATTTGCGGGCTTTTTAATTGTATCACCTTTGCACCACCGGTCATTCTGCCTGAAATTCTCAGCTGAACCGGTTTGTTTCCTGTCATGGAATTTCAAGGAGGCAATCGCTATGACACTTAATCAGCTGGAATACTTTTGCGCCGTGTGCCGTTATCACAGCATCACCCGCGCTGCGGAATCCCTTTTCGTTTCACAGCCGACAATATCGGCTTCGATCCGTAATCTGGAAAAGGAGTTTCACCTTAGACTTTTCACCCATGGCCAGAACCGGATCACACTGACCAATGACGGCTCTCTTTTCTATAAGAAAGCCGAATATATCCTTCACAGAGCGCATGAGATGTACACGGATTTCTCTGACAAGGACACGAACAAGGCACCGCTTCGGATCGGCATCACTTCGACCCCGAGCACCCTGCTTCTGCCGTCCCTTGCCATGGAGTTTGAAGAGAAATACGGCATCCCCGTGAAGCTCATGGAATGCTCTTCCATGCACGCCCGCGAGCTCGTCGATAATGATGAACTGGATGTGGCTATCGCCAATCTGGATTTCTACAATCTGGATAACTACAATTACCACACCGTCATTGAAGATACGTACGTGTACTGTGTAGACAAGAATCATCACCTGGCTAAGGAACCATCCGTTTCCTTCGAAACACTGAAGGAAGAGCCGATCATTCTTTTCAACACGGACTCCGTCCAGTCTCACACCGTCATCACCGGCTTCCGTTCCGAAGGAGCAACTCCGCATATCAAAATGTACTGCAGCCAGCTGACGACAGTCCTCAACTGTCTTTCTGCCGGCAACTGTGGTGCCTTCCTCTACTCGGCAATGACCCTTCCGGAAAACATCGTGAAGATTCCTGTCGAGCCAAGGATCAGCAACCAGTTTGGCCTGCTGTGGAAGAAAGGCGTCTTCATCACCGACCACCTCGGAAAATTCATCCAGTACATGGAAAATTACAAATTCACTTCTACGAATCTTCGCCCTGTCATTGCAGAACCTAGCGTTGCTGCAGCCAGTGCTGAGGCTGAGTAGAAGGAAAAAACGTCCGCTGAAAGGGCGTTCGTCAAAGGGATTACCCCAAATAAGTAATTTTTGACCGACACTCTTCAAGCGGAGCAGCAACAGTATAGCCACACCGAAGGACAAAACCTTTGGTGTGGCCTTTCTCTTATAATTCTAAAATGAGGCCTTTTGAAGGGCGCGATGCTTTCTTAAATGCATTACGGATTGTTCTTGCCTCAGCTTCTCCTTGACTAGCAATGCTTTGGATAATTTCACGGCTACTTTTTAAATAATCTGTTGAGAATGTCATTTTGACAGCTGTTCCTTGCATGTATGCTTCACCAGAAGAAACAACACCATCTTGTCCAACGTAGATATAGTTCTTCCCAGAAGCTATACAGAACGAGCCTTTCAACTCTTTACATATCTCGCTGACCATATATAGTCCGTATCCGGAATTTGACCACACATCAGAAGAACGGTTTCCTCTGTCTGGTATAAATGATTGGGAAATACCGGCCTTAATAGCACAGAGCAGAGCAGTTTCATCATCTATTACATATTGCCTATGGACAGCATTACGCTGGAGACTGCTTTTAACGCCTACTCCTTCGTCAACTATCGCAATTTCAGCGGTGTGATCTGCCCAATATTGCCCGCATATCCATGCTGTAGACTCGTTTGCGTGCTCTGGTATATTTCGAAGTATTTCCCTAATGAGATAGGTCATTAGGGCCTGCATTTCAATATTATTTCTACAGATAATATTTGATAATTCTGCAGACTTCTTCTCAATGGAATCGCCTAGAGCGCCAAATTGACCGGATGCAATATCGTCATTATGTAATTGAACGAGGTCTAATTGAGTAATAGGAAGATAATTATCGTTGCCAATAGCTTCTCCTGGGCTATTCCCTATAGATATTTTCTCTGATATAGATTTAAAGAAGCCCATATGCGCGGCATACGAAACACCATTTCTATTAGTGCTACACTGAATCCGAAAAGGTATGTCCGGGTACTGATTTCGTAGGTGCTTTATGGCCGTTGAGGCTGTAAGCATACCAAACGGTCGTACCCATTTCATGTCTGCCACAAAAACCGATTCGTCTATGCTACTTAGATCGATTTTATTGATCGCAGATGTGAACTCGAGTGCAGATAAGGTGTTCAGTTCTGGGATGTTATATTCCATTTTTATTCCTCATTTCATGCTGCGCTGCCAACCCAGCCATAGCCCTGCACAGCCATATCGATGAAGTGGTTGAGCAGCAGATCGGTTTTCACGGAAAACACCTCTTTATCGTAGCTGTCTGGCAGGTCTGCGTCCAGTGTTTCCATGATGGCGTCTTTCACCTTGGCCTTTGGCTGCTCATCTTTATACCAGTCGGCCACAAACAGATTGCTCCGATTTGCGCTCAGATGCTGAAACAGATCCTTTGCTGATAGAATGACCTTCTGCTCCTCCACTTTTGTGAGCTTTTTGCCTTTCGTCAGTAGATCAAAGATTTCGAGTTCTTCCTCGGTGAGGCCCATGTCGTTAGAGCGCTCGTTTTCCTTCTTCATGTCCTCGACCAACTGCAGGAGCTGTTCGTAATAGTCCTCGTTCTCGGAGCCGCCTGCGTTGTATCGGTCGATGATGCCCTTGAACCGCTCGGAAAATTTGGTGCGCTCACAGTTTTTGTTTATCATCTGGCGGAGGGCTTCTTCAATGAAAGCCTTCAAATCATCGATTTCTACGGCCTTATATGGTGTGATTTTTATTTCCTTGCGGAGCTGATCCACGTCGATTTTCGACAGATCGATGACCTTGCCCTGATGGATGATATACCCGGCATCCTGATTTTTAGCCGCATCGGAGGAAACGCTGTTGTCCAGTACCTGTCCCATCTTCAGCTTGGCCCGCTGAATTTTCTCGTCATCGATCTGATTGTTCAAAAGCCCGTGGATATACAGAATTGGTGAAAACTTCGAGTTCTGCCAGCGTAGCTCGAAGATTTCCGGCTTTGCGGCCTCGTACAGATTGATCAGCGTGTTTGCCAACACCTTAAATCGCTCTTTGCTATCGTCGTTCTGGACGAGCGTGTTGTATGCCTGCCGCAGTTCTTCCAGTTTATCGAAAGTCCCGGATTCCGCAAGAATGTCATCCAGAACTATTCCTATACTGCAGAGGAAACTGTCAGTCTCAGCAATCGTTTTGTCAATAAGATCTATCAGCTTCGTGATGTCCTTCGCCGGAAAATCTGTCCCGTCGCCGCCGGACGCATACTCGCCCAAGGCTTTCTGCATATACTTGAATACATTCACATAGTCCACGATGATCCCGCAGGGCTTGTTCGGATACACGCGGTTGGCTCTGGCAATAGCCTGCATCAGAGTATGCCCCTTCATGGGCTTGTCCAAATACAGCGTGGAGAGGTTCTTTACGTCAAAGCCAGTCAGCCACATGGCGCAGACGAACACAAGCTGCAGACTGTCGTCCGGCTTTTTGAAGCGGTCCTCAATATCAAGGCCGTCGACGATTTCGTCCATTTTAGCGCGATGCTTTGTGATATCCAGCCCCTGCTTTGCAAATTTCGCCGTTTCATCGGCTTCTTCGGACACGATGACCGCCATGTCGACTCGGTCCATATAGGCGAGGATGGCGGTGAGCTTATCCCGCTCCTCTTTCGTCGCGGCGGCATTCCGTTCCGCGACAAGAGTCTTCTTTTCCTCCGCCCAGTAATGCTGCACCTTGTCGTACATTTTCACGGCGGTGAACTTGTCTACAGAAACCACCATGCCCTTGCCGAGAAAACCACGGCGGGGGAAGTGGTGCGCGATATCGCGGGCAATCTTGTCAAGGCGGTCGTCGCGTTTGATGACCTCCAGAATACGGGAGCTGGAGTTTTCCAGCAGGCGCGTCTCTGCTTCGGTCAGATTTTCGTCTTCAATAATATCCACCACATCGTCGTCGAGAAAATCGTTGGTCAGGCCGACCTCCGGCACACGGCGGGAATAGAACAGCGGCACTGTGGAGCCGTCCTCCACCGACTGAGCAAAGTTATACTCGGAAACATAGTCACCGAACCATTGGTTCGTAAGGCGCTTGGAGCCTAAAAGGGGCGTTCCGGTAAACGCAATGAAATTGGCGTTCGGCAGCGCCGTCCGCATATTTTCCGCCAGATCTTTGTACTGTGTGCGGTGTGCCTCGTCCACCATGACGATGATGTCGTTCCGTTTGGTCAGCACTGGGTATTTTTTACCCTTGTCATAATGGAACTTGTGTATCAGCGTGAAGATGAAGGACTTGTTGCCCTGCAGGTATTCCCGGAGCTGTTCGCCGTTTTTCGGCTGGCACTCCTCCTTATTGCCGATGACCTCGGTTCGGACGAAGTTTTTGTAGATCTGTGTGTCCAAATCGTCACGGTCCGTGATGACAAGGAACGTGAAGTTCCCCTCCAGCTTGCGGCGCACCTTGCGGGCAAACATGACCATAGAGTAGCTCTTGCCGGAACCCTGCGTATGCCAGAACACGCCCAGTTTACCTTTGAGCGTCTCACGGTTCTTCACGGATTCCATCAGATTATTCACGCCGAGGAACTGATGGTTCTTGGCGATGATCTTCGTCGTCTTGTTCTCAAAGAGGATGAAGTTTTCTATGTAGTCGATCAGCGTGTCCTTGTGCAGCAGACCATCCACAAAATAGTCCGCCGACACGCCGTTGTCCATAATGGCCTTGCGGTCTAGTTTCTCATCTTCGCTCTGTTTCAGCCACTCAAAGAAGTAGTCAAAGGTGGCGTTGAACGCGCCAAGGCGGGTCTCCATGCCGTTAGAAAGCACACAAATCTGGTTAAAGGCAAACAAGTTTGGAATATCCCGCATGTAGTCCTTCAGATTCTTATCGTATGCTTCCTGCACCTTGACGATGCTGTTTTTCAACTCGATGAACACCAGCGGCAGACCGTTTACAAAGATCAGAATATCCGGTCTGCGCCAGTAGTAGCGACCTTGTATCCACATCTGCGAAACAGCCGTGAACGTGTTGTTTTTCGGCCTGTCGAAGTCGATGAGCTTCACCAACTCAAAATCGCCCTTGCCATCTCTGCGGGTGGCGACCTGAATATAGTTGCGCAGCTTGTTGTAAAGCTCGTAGTTTTTGGCAACAAGGTCGCTGTCGGAAAAATCGGCGGTGAGGTCATGGATGACGCCGTCCAGCTTGTCATGCGGCACATGGGGATTGATGCGGCGGAGGCTCTCCGTAAGAACGCATGGCAACACACACGCCTTTTTGTTGGCGCGTCCGGTGCCGTCGTTCAGATATTCCCTGTGAGAGGGGTCGGTGTCGCACACGATGACGTCGTAGCCGAAGTTCTCCTGCCGAAGTTTATTGAGGATAGCCTGTTCGATCATATCCTCGGAGATAAAATTTGCCATAAGGATGCCTCCTTACTAATGTGCCTATCTTGTCCCACGTTCTTTTCGTGTATAGATGTAATCGCCTGTTTTTTCGTCATAGTGAGAGGAAAGGCCAACAATATCATCTGAAGCAATATAATCAATATATCGCAGCCAGTCACACATAGAAATTTTATATAGTATTTTATTCCGATCATAATCAGATGAAACGCAGAAAGCAAGCATTGGACCGTTTTCTTCAAATTCAGAAAAGAAAAGGTACGAATGAATCAGCCAATTACAAATATCTTTGCCAGCTACGGTAAGTTGCTTTTCATGTTCCCAGTCGTGACTGTCCTCTTCCGGCCAACGGTTCAGATTATCAATATGCTTCAGCGGTTTGATGGCTTTTACTTGAATACTATAATTATCGGCTTCATCGCTGAGTTTTCCACCACAATCTATTAGTTTCCGAATAATAAAGGCTGAATAAAAAATGCCCTTTTCAATAACTGTATATGTAGAATCGTAGCTCTTGTCAAACCGCTCCGCTGTGTTGTATTTTATTATCAAACGTTTACGCCGCAACAAGTCCTGTTTCCACGGATAACTTTCATACACCATGTGGTATCACACTCCCAGTTTTCCGGACATCAGGCGGGGAAGAAGAAGGTCACGCTGGTATGATAATTTTGCATTTTCTTTCATAAGAACAGCAATTGTTGAGTGCATTATTTCCGCAACTGCGTTAAACTTTATTTGCAAGCCTTCGCTCGGAACAGTAAGTTTAAGGCGATTTATATCTTTGGGATAGACATGAGGCTGCGCGGCACCACGCTGTAGGTTGAAAACACACGGACGAATCGAATTAAACAATTCATACAGGTAATAAATGTTCGTCTTGTTGTTTACAAAGGAGCAATCGGCAGCCCAAATATCAGAATAGTGGATAGCAATAAATCCGGCATTTGCACCTGATGAGCTGGCTGTTATTGAAACGCCGCTCACATTAGCCTCATTGTGATAACCCGATGGCTCAATACCTGCCGATATTACTGGTATCAATCCTTCTTGCATCTCGTTCGCTGTGATGTTTCTACCACGAGTAAAAACGCATAAATCTTCGATTCGTCCATTCTTCCACCCCTCCGGAAGACCGTTTTCAAACTTGGCGCTCTCGTGGCCGGGGAAGCGGAAACGCACAAACCATTCTTTATAGATTTCCTGCGCCTGCTCCTGCAAAATTGCAATTTTGCGGTTGTTCTTCTCAATCAGGTCATCATAGGTGGAGAGAACTGACCCTATTTTTTGCTGTACTTCATAGCTGGGGAAATCCCACTTAATATGCTCAACATCGGAAGGACTAACATTAACTTGATTCGCCGCCCCATAAGCTCGGTTCACAATGGCGTATTTCACAGCCTGTGTTTGTAGTAAATAGTACAAATAGTTTACATCGGCATTTTTCTTGGCAATTACCTTGCCTGCCCTTTGATTCAGTAAATATTCTGCGCTTGTGTAAGAACGGCAACTACGCCCGACCATAGAATTAGGTTGATTCATATGGCTCCCAGTCAACGAGATAATAATATCTCCATTTTTTATATGGTACTTGGGATTTAGCGCAAGGAACGAAGATTCTACATACTGCGTTTCATTATTTATGCTTATATTGCCACCATTACTTATATTACCAATTTTTATTACTGGCACATCGCCATCAACTTTCAAATCAGCGGATTTAAACGCATAGCCTGATATGACATGGCAGTAATCAGAAAGCCGTTCCATTACTCACACTCCAAACAAGCCATGTAGATTCTTGGCTATTTTCTTTTCTAGTTCAGCGGTTTCTTTGGAAAGATCAGTGTATTCGCTGTTCAGCGAGAGCATTTTCTCCCTAAACTCCTCCTCGGTCATGCCGTCGTCCTCGATGACCACGCCCACATAGCGCCCGGCGTTGAGGGAGTAATCTTGATCGCGGATGCCGTCCTCGCCGTCTAACGCCGCTACCTTGCATAGGCCGATGACGTCGCAGTATTTTCCCTCAGGAAACCGCTCGGTGAGCCAGTCAATCTGCGCCTGATAATAGGCTTTTGTTTTTACTTCCTTGTCCTCAGACGATTCCGGCGCGTCTGCCATTGCCGCCTTATATTCGTCAATGAGCGCGGCAAAAGCATCCGCATCCCCTTCATAAAGGCGGCTGATGATACCAAGATTTTTGATCTGCTCGTCGCTGAACTTGCGGTGTGCCCGGTCTACCTGCGTGAACACGCTGCGGGCGTCGATAAAGAGAATCTCGTCCTTCCGGCCGGTGTGCTTTTTCTGCCGGTCAAAGAACCAAAGCGTGGCGGGCAGCGTGACGGAGGAGAACATATTGGAGGGCAGCGTCACCATCTGGCTGATGATGCCCTCTTCGATCATCTTTTTGCGGATTTCCAGCTCGCTGCCGCCCGCGTCGGAGGCGGAATTAGCCATAACCAGCGCCGCCCTGCCGTTTTCGTTCAACGCGGTGGCAAAATAGGAGATCCATAGGTAGTTGGCGTTTGGCACCGTTTCTTTTTTGTCGGAAGTCTTTTTACCAGCTTTGGTTTTGTTCTTCGGTATGCCATATGTATTGAAACGCGGATCGTCCTTGACCTTTTCGTAGACTACCTCGTCCACGTTGAAGGGCGGATTCGCCATGACATAGTCAAAGCGTCCGACCGCGTTGTGCGAATCAGCGTAAAAGGAGTTAGCCTCCCGGATGTCACCACGCACGTTGTTCAGCAGCAGGTTCATTTTTGCCAGCTTGACGGTGTCCGGCTCCTTTTCCACGCCGTAACACATGAACTTCATCATATCATCAGCGCTGGCGTTGTGGCGGTGCATATATCGCGCCGCCTGCACGAACATACCGCCGCTGCCGCACGCGGGGTCTAGAAACAGCTTGTTGCCGATCTCCGGCTTCAAAACTTCCACCATATAACGGACGACCGTGGCGGGCGTATAGAATGTGCCGCCGTCCTTGCCCTCCTGCAGGGCGAAGTTGCCGAGGAAGTATTCGTATATTTCACCGAAGATATCAACGCTGATGCTTTCGGGAATGTCCTTGAAAACACGGATGATCTTGGACAGCAGCTCCGGCTCCTCCTCCGGCACAAGCTGGCCGTATACCTCTTTGGGCAGCACACCGTCCATTTTTTCGTTTTCATTTTCAATGGCAAGCATCGCGTTCTTGACGAGAATAGCCTTGTTCGCATCGTCCGGCGCATCGTTGATGACGTCGTAATAGGCGCACTCCGGGAGATAGAAGCCGCATTTTTCGATGGATATCTGCTTGATGCTCCTCTCGGCGCGTCCGCCTTTTTTGCGCGCGTATTCAGCTTCTATTTCTGCCTTGTGCTGCTTGAAGAGAATGTCCGCATAGCGCAGGAAGATCAAACCCAGAATGGGCTGACCATATTTATTCGCGGCCAGATGCGCACTGGCGCGAAGCATATCCGCCGAGTGCCAGAGGTCGTCTTTCAGTTTTTTGAATTCAGCGTCAGTCATCTGCGTTTCCTCCATCATTATCCGGGATAAACTCCACGATGTCGTCAACCTTGCAGCCAAGCACCCGGCATATCTTCTCCATAGACTCCAGAGAGACGTAGCTGTTATTACGGAGCCGCGTGGATATATTTGCGCTGTAACCGGCCTGCTTTTGAAGCTGAGCAGCCGAAATGTCACGGTCGATAAGCATATGAAATAACTTCTTATAACTGACTGCCATACCACACCTCCAAGGCTGTTGTATTTATAATATCACGAAAAAGTGAATAAAGCTATGGCCGTTCGATGAATTTTGTCGGACGGCTTATTTTTTTGCGCTCTTTCGTATCCGGTTATTCGTTCTCGCGGTCCGCCTGCCAAGAAAAAGAAATTTCAGATTCTTTTGTACGAACGGCATCTGTTTTTCCAGTGGGTAGTGAGGGAAGGAAAAATTTCAGAAACCTTCGTCAAAACCGACTTCAAATGTCCAGCGAAATGTGAGGACAGAAAATTACACGAAAGGCTACGGAAATCCGGCCCTGCCTGTCCAGTCGGCAGTAAAGGCCAAAAAGATTTCAAAAATTTTCGGCCAAACGGCACTTTGGCCTCCATTGGGTAGCAGAGGACAGAAAAAATTCCAATGTTTTCGTTCAAAACGGCCTCTTGGGTCCTGTGGAAGGTAGAGGACAGAAAAATTTCGGAATTCTTCGTCAAACCGGGCCTCTTACCTCCAGTGGGTAGTGGAGGACGAAACAAATCAGCCCTCGGAAAGAAGGTGAGACACAATGTACGAAAAGTTACCAAAAGAGCTCAAGGAAAACGCCATGTTCTGCCTGTGGAAGTACGAAGAGCGCGATGGGAATATGACCAAAGTCCTGTATCAGATAAATGGCAAACATGGAGATTCAACGAATAAGCGTACCTTCTCAGATTTTCGCCTCGTGGTAAATGCCTTGACCGGTTATGACGGACTCGGCATGGGCGTGTTTGACAGCTATTGCGCTATCGACATCGACCATTGCGTCGCAGGCGGCAAGCTGACAAGCATGGCGCAGGACATCGTCGATACCATGAACAGCTACACCGAGTTCAGTCCGTCCGGCACCGGCGTCCATATCTTTTTCAAGGCGTCCGGCCTGACATACGATAAAAGCCGCTACTACATCAATAACCGCAAAATCGGGCTGGAAGTGTATGTGACTGGGATGACCAATCGGTTTGTCACACTGACTGGTAACGCCATCAGGGAGTGCTGCGTAGAGGAGCGCTCGGACGAAATTATGAACGTTCTCAAAAAATACATGGTGAAACCGGTCAGCACAAAGACGCAGAAGGCTACAGCGCCGGGCAGCTACCTCTCCGACGAATCCATCATCTCCAAGGCTATGGCCTCCAAACAGGGCGAGAAGTTCAGGGCGCTCTGGAACGGAACCATCCTGGAGGGGAAGAGCCACAGCGAGGCGGATCAGGCGCTCTGTACCATGCTGGCATTCTGGTGCGGCGGCGATACGGCACAGATGGACAGGCTGTTTCGACAGTCAGGGCTTTACCGCGAGAAATGGGAGCGGGAGGATTACCGCACCACCACATTGGGAAATGCCGTGGCGATGACGACCGAGTTCTACAAGCCGATTGCCATGGATGGCGCATCTGACGACTTCAACGAAACGACACAGGCGCTTATCGAACTGAATCCCGCGCAGAACAACAGGTACCGGAACGGAGACATCGGCTTCGGCAGGCTCTTTGCGGACGTGTATAGGCGCGTCACCCGGTATGTGCCGGAGCGCAAGAAATGGTATGTCTACGACGGCACGCGCTGGGTCCCCGACATCGGCGGCCTGATGGTCATGGAGCTGTGCAAGAACCTTGCGGACGGCCTGCTCCTGTACCTGCTGACGTTCAAAGATGAATCCGTCCGCACCCACAATCTGGAGGACTACGGCAAATGGCAACAGCGTCGGTTCCGGGACATCTACCTCAAAGAAGCCCAGAGCGTTTACCCGGTTTCCATGGAGGAATTCGACGCCGACCGCTATCTGTTTAACTGCGAAAACGGCACGCTCGACCTGGGGACGATGGCGTTCCGTGACCATGACCCGGAGGACAGGCTTACCAAAATCGCCCATGTCCAATATGATCCGCAGGCCGTCTGTGAGCGTTTCGACCGCTACATTGACGAGATCATGAGCGGCGACACAGACAGGGCGCGGTTCCTCCAAAAGGCTCTTGGCTATGCGGTCAGCGGTGACACCCGGCACGAGTGTATGTTCTTCCTCTACGGCGAAACCACGCGCAACGGCAAAGGTACACTGATGGAAAGCATTTTGCGTGTCATGGGTGATTATGGCAGGGCCGTCAGGCCGGAAACCATTGCGCAGAAGCAAAACGTCAACAGCCAGAATCCCAGCGAGGACATCGCGCGGCTTGCGGGCATCCGCTTTGCCAATATCTCGGAACCGAGCCGTGGGCTGGTGCTCAACGCCGCGCAGGTCAAAAGCATGACAGGTAACGACACCATAAACGCCCGGTTCCTTAATGAAAACAGCTTCGATTTCCAGCCACAGTTTAAGCTGTACGTCAACACCAACTATCTGCCCGTCATCAGCGACATGACGCTTTTCTCCAGCGGGCGCATCCTCATCATCCCGTTTGACAGGCATTTCGAGGAATGGGAGCAGGACAAAACGCTGAAAGCGGAGTTCGCCAAGTCGGAGGCCAAAAGCGACATTCTCAACTGGCTGCTTCAAGGCTATGACCTGCTGCGGCGGGAGGGCTTCACAGTTCCGCAAGCCGTTGTAGAAGCGACGCAGGCGTATTCCCACGAAAGTGACAAAATCGCACAGTTCGCGGATGAGCGGCTGGAGGCTGATCCCAATGCGGAAACCCGTACCGCCGCCGTGTATGACGAATACCGCCAGTGGTGCGGCGACAACGGCTGCTACACCGAGAACAGCCGAAATTTCAACCACGAGCTTCGCAAGTTCGGCACAGTGCTCAGGCGGCGTCCGAAGAACGGTGGTGAGAAAACCACGCTGCTCATCGGCTACAAGGTGCGCGAAGGAATGGAGTTTCTGAAATAACACGGCGGTGGCAGCTTGTGGCAGATAAAAACAGCCCTTCTCTATATAGGTAAATTTCAACTGGCTATAAAAACCTGCCCCATACCTGCCCCAGCGTGGGAAAGGAGGCGGTGCCTATGCTTGCGGTCAAACCGTGACCACAGAAAACGCCTTATCAACAGGAGGAAAGACCAATGTTCAAACTGAATGACCTGCTTTATGGCAAGCGGCGCGACAGCGTCAAAGGCAAACTGCATCTCGTCAATCGCTCCGGCGACCCGGTTACGGTAACCAAAGAAATCCGTTACACCGTCACGGACGGAGTATCCCATGTCCATATCAACGGCTATGAAGATTTAGCCCAGTACTGCCGCAAGGCCGGATATGCCTATCGCTCCGGCAAAACGGTGTAACTAACAACATTTTAGGAGGAAAAATAATGACTAACGAAAAGAACTATCTCACAGGAACGCCCGAATACGACAGACACTTCTGGAATGCCGTGCGCGGCGCGAAAATCGACACAATTCTGGAAGATGGCAGAAACGGTGTTACAGATGCTTATGCTCTACCGATCGCCGCAAACAACAAGTTTACGGCTGCACTGACCGAGCAAAGTCTGTTCCGGCAGATCGGTACAACTGTTACGGCCTACGATTCCGAGTACCGCATTTTTGCCCACGACTGCAATGATCTGGCACAGTGGGTTCCAGAGGGCGGCAAGCTCCCGATCTTCGATGGCGCGAACGACTTTACCCGGTACAAGGTGGATAGCTGGAAACTGGGCGCACTCGTGAAGCTGGATGAGGATTTTGTGCGCGATGCCACCTTTAATGTGGAGGACTATCTTGTACGGCGTCTGGCAAAGAATTTCGGCAGGGCCGAGGACGCCGCTTTCATCAGCGGCACCAGTGAGCAGATGCCCACGGGAATCCTCAACGCCACGGGCGGCGCGGAGATCGGCTGCACCGGCAGCATCACATACGACGACGTCATCAAGCTGTACTTCTCTGTCAAGCCGGAGTACCGCAAGAATAGTGTATGGCTCATGAACGACGAGACTGCGCTGGCTCTGCGCACGCTCAAGGACAGCTCTGGGAATTACCTCTGGCACGACAGCGATAACACCATTCTCGGCAAGCGTGTGGTCATGAACAGCGCCATGCCCTCTGTGGCGGCAGGCGCAAAGCCGATTGCCTTCGGTGATTTCAGTTATTACTGGGTCATTGCCCGCGGCCCGGTCAGCGTGGTGCCTATTGTGGAACACTTCACGCTGAATCAGCAGATCGGCTATCTGGCGTTTGAGTTCATTGACGGAAAACTTATCCGTCCGGAGGCTATCAAGGTGCTGCAAATAGCCGAATAAGCCGCAATAACGGGAGCAGGGAGCGTCGATATGGCGCTCTCCGCCCTTAATACCCCGTTTGATTTCGCGTTTTAACACGCGAGGCCCCACACCCGTTCCCCGGCAAAAATGCTGTGGAGATTTGCCCCGCCCCTACCGGGTAGAAAGGAGGACAGCATGGATGAAAAGACAGTCGGCGTAACCGAAAAGGTCATCGGTGACACGCTCTACGTTATCGAATCAGTAGTCAGCAGCTCCGCCAAAGAAACTGCTTATGAAAAGCTGAAACGCCTGATCCTGAACGAATCCGAAAGCCAGAAGATAAAGCTGGCATCGTAACACAATACCGCTTGACTTCTTCGCGGTAGTACGCGAATATGTAGTACCGCTTGAAGACTGTCGGAAAGGAGGAAAAAATGAATACAAACAGACAGTCTTATACTACCGCGAAGAACGATAGCGTCACAGCTCTTTACTGCCGCCTGTCCCGCGACGACGAGTTGCAGGGCGACAGCAACAGCATCAAAAACCAGAAGGCCATCCTCCAGAAATATGCAGATGACAACGGCTTCGGCAATATCCAGTTTTTCGTAGACGACGGATACAGCGGCACGAACTTCGACCGTCCCGACTGGCAGCGTCTGATGGCGCTTGTGGAAGAAGGCGGCGTCGGCACCATCATCGTGAAGGATATGAGCCGCCTCGGACGCGATTATCTCAAGGTCGGGTACTACACAGAGGTGGTTTTCCCCGGTTCCGACATACGCTTTATCGCCGTCAACAACGGCATCGACAGCGCCAACAAGCAGGACAGCGATTTTACGCCATTCCTCAACATATCAACGAGTGGTACGCCAAGGATACCAGCAAGAAAATCCGCGCCGTATTCAAGGCGAAAGGGCAGGCTGGAAAGCCGCTCTGCACCAATCCTCCTTATGGCTACGTCAAGGACCCGGACGATAAAGCGCACTGGGTCATTGACGAGGATGCCGCAGAGGTCGTACGGCAGGCGTTCCACCTCTGCATGGACGGGTATGGGCCGACGCAGATAGCCAAGGAATTTATGAAACGCGGCTACAAGAATCCCACGGCTCATGCCAAGGATATGGGAATCAATCCGCCAGATAACCGCGCCCACGCAGGCGATTATTCATGGGATACAAGCACCATCGTCCATATGCTTTCCTGGCAGGAGTATCTGGGGCATACGGTAAACTTCAAAACCTATCGCAAGTCCTATAAGCAGAAAAAGCAGCTTAAAACCGACCCGTCCGAATGGCAGATTTTCAAAAATACCCACGAGGCGATCATCGACCAAGAGACTTTTGACATCGTTCAACGCATCCGCGACGGCAGACGCCGCTGGACGCCGATGGGCGAAATGCCGATCCTCTCCGGAATGCTTTTCTGCGCCGACTGCAGAGCAAAGCTATACCAAGTACGGCATCGCGGTTGGGAGCACGATAAGGAGTATTTCGTCTGCGCTACCTACCGCAAGGTTAAGGGCGGCTGCAGTTCCCACCAGATACGTAACGTGGTGGTCGAGGAGCTCCTGCTTGATGGCATCCGGCAGATCACCGCGTTTGCCAGAGCTCATGAGGACGAGTTTGTGCAGATGGTGACCTCCAAGACGCGAATGGCCCTCGACAAGAGCCTTCGGGATGACAAACGGGAGTTGGAACAGTCACAGGCCCGTATCGCCAAGCTGGACGACATCACCCAGCGGCTCTATGAGGATAATATCTCAGGCAAGGTTTCTGACGAGCGTTTTGCTAAGATGACCGCCAATTACGAAGCCGAACAGCACACTCTCGAAAGCCGTGTGGCTGAATTGAAAGCCGCCATGACCGCCGAAAATGAGAGTTCGCTCAATGTTGATCACTTCCTCACCCTTGTACGAAAATACACGGATATACAGGAGCTCACGGCGGAGATGATCCGTGAGTTCGTGGAAAGAATCTATGTGTATAAGGCGGAGCGCGTGGACGGCAGACGGGTACAGCGCATCAAAATCGTATGGAACTGCATTGGCGAATTCACGCCGCCTGTTTCTGCATCCGCAGTAGAACAAGAAAAATCGGCATAGCCGGTACATACATACCAGGCTATGCCGATATTTTCCGGGATTATGAATCCCTAAGACGCACCCTCAAAAGGCGGGCGTTTTTGCTTTCTTTTCATATCCATTTTCCCCACAATAAAACTCTGCTGGTTTTCCAGCAGAGTTTCTTTAACTCCCGCGGCGGTCACTTTTTGTGGTTTGTATACAGGTCGTATGATACTTCTCTTTCATCAAAGCGGTTCAGTACGACTGGTTTCCTTTCGGCATAGCCGATGACTACGATGCAGAATGGATCAAGTTCAGTCGGGATATCGAGGATGTTGCAGAGGTGGATCTTTCTGTCCTGATATGGATAAACCTGCAGCCAGAGGCTCCCCAGCCCCAGGTGTTCCGCTTCGAGCAGGATGTTTTCTGCGGCAGCTGCGCAGTCGAAGGACCATTCGTCAGGGAAGCTGACGCCTTCTTTCTTGCCTACGATAACGATGGCAGCAGATGCTTTTCTTGCCGGGCCTGCTACGATGCTGTTGTGGGAAATGGCTTTGACGAGGTCTTCTCTTGTTACGATGATGAAGTCTCTGTCTTTCTGATTTCCTACGGATCTGGCCTGCATGCCTGCCTTGACGAGTGTCAGGAGCTGTTCATCCGGTACTGGTGTCAGCTCTTTGAAATTACGGCATTCGCCTCTTCTGAAAATTTCATCCATGCCCAATCTCCTCCTCCAATAAGCGTTACGCTTGGAAATATATTCAAATGAAATTCTTCATATTGTTATTATGTTTATTATGCCTTTATATTTATTATACCTTTTATTGATGAAACTGTCGACTGCTGAAAGGGACATACGCGCATCAAAAAAGAGGATGTACCTAGGTACATCCTCCTTTTATTTGATTAGAGATTTCCAGTCGTTTTGAGACGAACCAGGGCACGCATGAGCGCGAGTCTGGCGCGATATACATCGACGTCTTCTTTCTTAAAAGCCAGTCTGTCTTCAGCGCGTTTCTTAGCTGCCTGAGCGCGGGCAACGTCGATGTTGTCTGCGAGTTCAGCAAGAGGAGCGATGATGTTGACGTGGTTGTCATTGACTTCAAGGAAGCCGCCGAATACGGCAACTCTCTGTTCCTTGTCACCTGTCTTTATGCGCACGCAGCACATTTCGAGAGCAGCCGCAAGGGGAAGGTGGCGCTTTTCGATACCGAATTCGCCGTCTTCCGCACGGGCAACCACCAGATCCACGCCGTCCTGTGTAAAAATAGGACCGTCTGGACTGATGACTTCGACGTGCATTGGATTTTCAAGGGTATCAGCCATGGCTTATTCCCCTTTCTTCATCTTTTCAGCCTTTTCCATTGCTTCGTCAATAGTGCCGACCATGTAGAATGCGCCTTCTGGCATGTCATCATGCTGGCCTGCAAGGATTTCCTTGAAGCCTCTGATGGTTTCCTTCAGCGGAACGTATCTGCCGGGGGAGCCGGTGAACTGTTCAGCTACGAAGAACGGCTGAGACAGGAATCTCTGGATCTTTCTTGCACGAGCAACGATGACTTTATCGTCGTCGGAAAGTTCTTCCATACCGAGGATGGCGATGATATCCTGGAGTTCCTTGTAACGCTGCAGAATAGCCTGTACGCCGCGGGCTACTTCGTAGTGTTCTTCGCCGAGTACGTTCGGGTCAAGAATACGGGAAGTGGAGTCGAGCGGATCTACTGCCGGGTAAATGCCGAGTTCGGCGATGGAACGGTTCAATACGGTGGTAGCATCCAAGTGGGTGAATACGCCTGCCGGAGCCGGGTCGGTTAAGTCGTCGGCCGGTACGTATACTGCCTGAATGGATGTGATGGAGCCGTTCTTTGTGGATGTAATACGTTCCTGCAGTTCGCCGATATCGGTTGCCAGGGTTGGCTGATAACCAACGGCGGACGGCATACGTCCGAGCAGTGCGGATACTTCAGAGCCTGCCTGAACGAAACGGAAAATGTTATCTACGAAGAGCAGTACGTCCTGTCCCTGCTTATCGCGGAAGTATTCAGCCATTGTCAGACCTGTCAGAGCAACTCTCATACGAGCTCCCGGCGGTTCGTTCATCTGGCCGTATACGAGGGCAACCTTGTTCAGGACGCCGGATTCTTTCATTTCGCCCCAAAGGTCGTTGCCTTCACGGGTACGTTCGCCTACGCCGCAGAATACGGAGCAGCCGTCGTGTTCGGTTGCGACGTTGTGGATCAGTTCCTGAATCAGGACTGTCTTGCCTACACCTGCGCCGCCGAACAGACCGATTTTACCACCCTTTGCGTATGGGCAGATAAGGTCTACGACTTTGATGCCTGTTTCGAAAATTTCAGCTGCCGGAGACTGGTCTTTGAAAGCCGGTGCCTCACGGTGAATCGGCCAGTAGTCAGCTGCGTCGACTTTCGTCGGGTCGTTGTCTACTGTCCGTCCAAGGACGTTGAAAATACGTCCGAGGCAGCCGTCGCCTACCGGTGCTGCAATAGCACGGCCGGTGTCGACGGCTTTCATGCCGCGTACCATGCCGTCTGTGGAACTCATTGCAACAGCGCGGACGACTCCGTCGCCCAGATGCTGCATGGTTTCGCAGATGACATCAACAGGAACGCTGGCTTTATCATCTTTTACATGGATTGCGTTATAGATGGCAGGAAGTTCCTTATCATCATCGAAAGCAATATCAACGACTGCGCCGATGACCTGGACTACTTTACCTACCTGCATCTCCTGTTCATTTGCCATGAAGAAGCATTCCTCCTTAATATGTTAAGCGGTTTATTCAAGCGCAGCTGCGCCGCCGACGATTTCGGAAATTTCGTTGGTGACCTGAGCCTGACGTGCTTTGTTGTACGTGAGGTTGAGGTCGGCGATTCTTTCCGTAGCGTTGTCGGTTGCAGCGGACATGGCAGCCATACGGCTTCCAAGTTCGGAAGCAGCGGACTGGAGCATGGCGTTGTAAACCTTGACCTGTACGTATTCCGGAAGGAGTCTGGAGAGAACTGTGTAAGCGTCAGGCATGAAAATGTATGGCGCTTCTTTCCATTTCTTTTCAGATCCGTTGCCGGTTTCCTCATCTGCCTCAGGAGCTTCGACGGGAAGAATCTTCTCGACGAGTACCTGCTGATGCAGAGCGGTGATGAATTTCGTGTAAATCACATAAACTTCGTCCACTTCCTCGGTCACGAAGTAGTCAACCATTTCCTTCGCGAGATCGATGGAATCCTGGGCGGTAGGTTTATCAGAAAAGCCGAAATGATAGGAATCAAGATCGTATCCACGGAATTTCAGGTAGTTTCTACCCTGTTTTCCGCAAACGTAAAGAGCGTATTCGGAACGATCCCTTCCGGAGATTTCCTGCAGTGTCCGCTTCATAACGTTGGAGTTAAAAGCGCCCGCAAGGCCTTTATCGGCGCTGATGACCAGATAGCCGACCTTCTTTACCTTGCCTGTTCTGAAGAGCGTGCTGGTAAAATCGGGAGTTACCGAAGAAGCACGGCGCAAGAGCTCTCCGATCTTTTCAGCATAAGGACGGGAGCCGTTTGCTTTTTCTTCTGCTTTGCGCAGACGGGCAGCGGCAACCATCTTCATTGCTTTTGTGATCTGCTGGATGTTGGTGACAGATTTAATGCGCCCTTTTATATCACGCGTACTTTCCAATCAGATCACCCCTCTACCGTTTCAGACTTATCCTGGGATTTCGTAGCTGCGTAACGTTCCTTGAATTCAAGAATAGCTGCTTTCAGTTTCTCTTCGTTTGCTTCTGTCAGCTTCTTGTTCTTCACGATGTCTTCTCCGATTTCCGGATGGGTGCTGTGGAGGAATGCAAGGATGCGGTGTTCGAAATCAACGACTTCGTCAACTGCAACATCATCGAAGTAGCCTTTAACTGCTACGTAGAGGACCTGTACCTGGTCTTCGACCGGGTATGGGGTGTACTGCGGCTGTTTCAGGATTTCAGTCGTTCTCTGACCGCGGTCAATCTGTGCCTTGGTTGCAGCGTCCAGGTCGGAACCGAACTGAGCGAATGCAGCAAGTTCGCGGTACTGTGCCAGATCCAGACGCAGGGTACCTGCGACCTGTTTCATAGCTTTGATCTGTGCGGAACCACCTACACGGGATACGGACAGACCTACGTTGATAGCCGGACGGATACCGGAATAGAAGAGTGCGGTTTCCAGATAAATCTGGCCGTCGGTGATGGAAATAACGTTGGTCGGAATGTATGCGCCTACGTCGCCTGCCAATGTTTCGATGATCGGCAGTGCGGTGATGGAGCCGCCGCCCAGTTCATTGGAGAGGCGGGCAGCACGTTCCAGCAGACGGGAGTGCAGATAGAATACGTCGCCTGGATAAGCTTCACGTCCTGGCGGACGGCGGAGCAGCAGGGACATTGCGCGGTATGCTACTGCGTGTTTGGAGAGGTCATCATAAATAATGAGGACGTCTTTGCCCTGATGCATGAAGTGTTCAGCGATGGATACACCAGAGTATGGTGCGAGGTACTGCATCGGGGAACCTTCGGATGCGCCGGCATGAACGATGATGGAGTAATCCATAGCGCCGGCCTGTTTCAATTTTTCATATACACGGACAACGTTGGAGTTTTTCTGTCCGATGGATACGTAAATGCAGATAACGTTCTGACCCTTCTGGTTCAGGATGGTATCGATGCCGATAGCCGTCTTACCAGTACCACGGTCGCCGATGATCAGTTCGCGCTGGCCGCGGCCGATCGGAACCATGGAGTCAATGGATTTCAGACCTGTCTGCAGCGGTACATTAACTGGCTGTCTGTCAGCAATGCCCGGTGCTTTGATTTCAATGTCGCGATATTCGTCGGTTTTGATTTCGCCTTTGCCGTCGATTGGCTGTCCGAGCGCGTTTACTACGCGTCCGATAACTGCATCGCCTACCGGAACCTGCATCAGGTGACCTGTTCTCTTAACAACGTCGCCTTCCTTAATGGTTTCGGAGCGACCCAGAAGAACGGCACCTACGTTGCTTTCTTCCAGGTTGAGTGCCATGCCGTATACGCCGTTCGGAAGTTCGAGCAGTTCGCCGGCCATGCAATTCTGAAGGCCGTACACATGGGCAATGCCATCGCCGACTTCAAGAACCGTACCTACTTCATCGACATTGAGGTCTACTTTGTAGTTTTCAATCTGTTTTTTAATGACAGATGTAATTTCATCTGAACTGATTTTCATTTCCTAGAAGTCACCTCAATCTCTTTGTTTCATAATATGTTTCAAAGTCTGCAGCTGTCTAGCCACGGATCCATCGATCAGGCGATCGCCTACTTGGACGGTAAAACCACCAATCAACGCCGAGTCTACCTTCTGCTTCATGACAATCTTCTTTCCAGTGATTTCGGAAAGTTTTGCCTTCAGGGCTTCGACCTGGGTTTTGGTGAGCGGAAGAGCGGATGTAACCACTGCTTCTTCAATTCCCATGCCTTCATTAGCCAGAGCCTCATAGACGTCGACCATTGCCGGGAAATCGGTGAAACGGTCTTTGTCGATGACGACATAGCAGAACTGCAGAACTACAGGCTGAACCTTATCTGCAAATAATTTATTTAATGTATCTTTCTTGACATCCTTCGCAAGCAGAGGATGGAAAAGAAGCTGCTTCAGTTCATCGTTCCCCATGATGGTGTCAGCGATTAAGTGAAGTTCTTCTCCAGTTTTTTCAAGGCTGTTTTGTTCAGCGGCTATTTCATAGATGGCGCGACCGTATTTTCTTGCAAGAACTACGTTCTTATCCATGATTATTTACCCGCTTTTTTAGCATCCAGCTTGGCGATGCTTTCCGCGATGAGCCGGTCGTTTGCGTCCGGTGTCATGTTCTTACTGATGATCTTAGCAGCGATTTCGCAGGAAAGGTCAGCTACCTGAGCCTTCAGATCTTCGAGAGCGTCCTTACGTTCTCTTTCGATCTGCTGGGTAGCCTGGTCCTTGGACTTCTGAATAGCTGCATGTGCTTCGTCAATCTGTGCCTGCGCCTGTACTTTGGCTTCCTTGACTGCTTTGTCTACAATCTCCTGTGCTCTGACTTCTGCGTCACGGAGCTGAGCTTCATAGCTTTCTTTCAGCTTTTCAGCGTCTGCTCTATTGTTTGCAGCAGAATCCAGATCATTTTTAATGTGCTGCTTGCGTTCGTCCAGCACTTTAATGACCGGTTTGTAGCAGAAATGGCCCAAAATGGCAACAAAGATGAGGAAGTTAACGATCTGAATCAGCAGTGTACCGTTAATGTCTACCAATGAGCTCCCTCCTTAGTGAAATAACTCAATCGTTATGAATTATTATCCAAGGAATGGGTTAGCGAATACGAGGACAATAGCGATGACGATAGCGATAATCGGAATAGATTCGATCAGACCGATAGCAACGAGCATGTTGGTGAACAGGGAGCCTGCCATTTCAGGCTGGCGGGTCATGCCCTCGAGAGCGGAGCTTGCTGCACGGGAGTCAGAGAATGCTGCTGCCAGAGAAGCGCATCCAGAGATGATTGCTGCTGCAATAAGAGAATACTGAACGATAATAGCCTGTTCCATAATGATTAATTCCTCCTGAGGATAATTTGAATTTTCCGGGGCATCCGGATGATTTTAAGTACCGTTTGGACGGACGGCGCCGTGTTAAACAAAATAGGTACCGGTTTACGCAGACGGCGCTGCCATGGACGATCACAAACTATGTTTCAGATACACAGAAGACAATGTCGTGAAAATATACGCCTGTACGCACCCTACAAAGACGCTGAATGCGATCCAGATGATCGGTATGAGCCAGGGGCACAGAGCGTACAGCAGTTCCAAAAGAATTTCGCCGGCCAGAATATTGCCGAATAGACGCATAGCCAGTGTAACTGGTCTTGAGATTTCTTCTACCAAATTGATGAAGACGAATACGGGGAACGGTTCAAAGAAGTGCTTGATCCATTTCCCAACGCCTTGATTGGCAATAAACAGGACGTGAATGAGGAGCGTGACCGCAAGTGCCAGGCCCAGTGTCGTATTGATATCACTGGTCGGTGATGCTGTCAGGTGTTCCGTCGGCAGAAGCCCGAGCTGGTTAGCTGTCAAGATGAACAGGAACAGCGTCAGCAGAGCCGGCACGACTTGTCTGTACTTAGGTCCTACGTTCTTTTCGAACTGGGAAAGCAGGCCCTCAACAAGGATTTCAACGCAGTTCTGAACCCCGGTCGGGACCAGTTTCTTTCCGCGGGATGCGGCAAAGACAACAAGGAAAACAATGAGTGCAGTCAGCCATGTTGTAAAAATGGTGTCCATGTTGACCTGCATCCCAAGCAACTGTTGTACAGCATGCGTACCTGTATGAAGATGCATAATCTCACCCCCTCTCTCTTACTGGAATGTCAAGAAAAAAACAGTTATTCCTTAATAGCACTGGCGATTCGCTCCCAATAGGTTGCAGCCACCAGTGATAGTAAGCCAGCTAAAAAACCTAAAATGTTCAGCGGCGTGAATACCACGACGAGAACACAAAGCAGGATTTCAATGAAAAACCGGCCGGAAGCAAATTCCGCGATGCGGCGGCCGATGAATAAGTTATCTCTGCCGGTTTCTGTCCAGAAGAGATACATTTTTCTAAGAAACAGGAAAAAGGCAGCGTGAAAAAGAGCCGCCAGCGAAAAAGCGACACTAACCCGCCACCCCCAGATCAACTGAGTGACGATCCCGCCAACAGCGGCGAGAACCAGCAGAAGATATGTAATTTTCTTTGTGTAATCCGGAAATGCAGAATCACAGTTCATTTTCAGTTTATTTCCCCAGCATCTGTTTCACGACGGACCAGAGTCCGCTGGCGGCACCTACAATGGACAGAACAATCAATCCGAAGGGCTTCGTGCCAAAATACTCATCACATTTAAGCCCAAGCCAGACGCCCACGCCGATCGACGACAGCAATGTGAATCCGGCGCCCGTAGCTACAGCTATACTATGGAGAGCATCAAAATCAGAAACAGGTTTGTTTTTCTTCTTCGGATTCTCATCCATATTCGCTCCGGAACGGGATTATCTCATCAAATTGCGCCCCTTCAGTAATGAACAAGACGCAAAAAATTATTTATACTGTTTCAGTATATCATAATGATTCTTTATTGGCTATAAATTTCATAGGTTTTTTGCCGCTGATTCTTTCCTTCCAAAGTAAATAATCAACGATGCGTGCTGCAGATTTGCCGTCGCCATATGGATTGACGGCTTCTGCCATTGCTTTGTATTCTTTTTCATCGGTAAGAAGCTTGTACGCCGTCTGGAATACTTTTTCCTCATCCGTGCCGACTAAGCGGACCGTGCCGGCTTCGACGGCTTCGGGTCTTTCGGTCGTGTCGCGAAGGACGAGGACCGGTTTCCCGAGGCTCGGCGCCTCTTCCTGGATTCCGCCGGAATCGGTGAGGACGATGGCAGCGCGCGCCATGAGGTTTGTGAATGGTTCATATTCCATCGGGTCGACGAGATGGATGCCCGGAACTCCTTCGAGTTCTTCGGAAACAGCTTCGCGTACGAGCGGATTCCTGTGAACCGGGAAGACGACTTCCGTATCCGGCACGGATTCCACAAGGCGGCGGAGCGCTCTGTAGACGTGGTGCATGGGGTCGCCCAGGTTTTCTCTTCGATGCGTCGTCACGAGGATGACTCTCTTGTGTTCTTCAATGGCTTCGATTTCCGGATCTTCGAAATGGTAATCCTTCTTGACGGTTGTAAGGAGCGCGTCGATGACGGTATTGCCTGTTACGAAAATGGAATCATCGCTCTTGTTTTCACGGAGAAGGTTCTGACGGGCTGTTTCTGTCGGTGCGAAGTTCACATTAGCAAGGACGCCTGTCAGCTGGCGGTTCGCTTCTTCCGGGAACGGGGAAAGAAGATTTCCCGTGCGCAGGCCTGCTTCGACGTGTCCGATGCGGATATGCTGGTAGAAAGCGGCAAGAGCGGCCGTGAAGGTCGTCGTCGTGTCGCCGTGGACAAGGACGTAATCCGGTTTTTCCTTCTTCAGTACATCTTCCAGGCCGCGGAGGACGCGGGCGGTGATGTCATAGAGAGACTGTCCGCTCTTCATGATGTCGAGATCATAGTCGACAGGCAGTCCGAAGAGGTCGACGACCTGATCGAGCATTTCCCTGTGCTGGGCGGTCAGGCAGACCTTGGTATCAATTTCTTCATGCTTCAGCAGTTCCCTGACAAGGGGCGCCATCTTGATAGCTTCCGGTCTGGTGCCGAATATCGTCATTACCTTTAACATATCCCTTATCTCCCTTGATTCCGGTCGCCCGGATTTATTTCAGTGCCGGCTTTTCTTCCGGCCCTTTCGACTTGGATTCTTTACCCTTTTCTTCCTTTTCCTTCTTCATTTTCATCTGGTAAGGGGAAGGAACGATTTCCTTCATGACCCCGAGTTTCCTTGCCCAGAGAATGAAGAGGATGAGAGCAGCTGCCACGATGGCAATCCCTGCCCAGAGGCTCAGGTGGATGACAACGAGAGCGATGCAGGAGAAGAAGGCGGTCAGTGCGTACATGATGAGGACGACCTGCTTCTGATTGAGGCCCTTGGCAAGGAGCCTGTGATGCAGGTGGTTCTTATCCGGCGAGAAAATCGGAACGCCGCTGCTCTTCCTGCGGACGATTGCAAGAAGCGTATCCGTGATCGGCACGGCAAGCGCAACGAGCGGAACGATCAGGACGGCAGCCGCAGCTGTCTTCATAGATCCCATGACGGAAACAGCCGCAATGATGTAGCCCAGGAACATCGAGCCCGTATCTCCCATGAAAATCTTAGCCGGGTTGAAGTTGTACTGCAGGAATGCCAGGCATGCGCCGGTCATGGCGACCATGGCTGCCGCTGCTGTCCACTGTCCCATCTGGAAAGCCAGAAGGGCGATGGCAATGGATGCGATCGTCGCAATCCCGGCAGCAAGGCCGTCGAGCCCGTCGATCAGGTTCACCGTATTGATGAAGCCGATGATCCAGAAAATCGTAAGAGGGATGGAAATGACAGCCGGCAGGTAGACGATGCCATGCCATGGCACATTGATCCAGTCAATATTGATGTTGAAAATCACGACAGGAATCGCTGCCGCAATGATCTGCCCCAGAAGCTTGACCTTCGGGCGCAGGGAAACGACGTCGTCCGCAACGCCGACAATGATCAGGAACGTAGCGCCGGCCATGATGCCGACCATCTCATACGTAAAACCGATCGTCGTGATCGCAGAGACCATGAAGCCCGCGTAAATCGCAAGGCCTCCGAGCCGGGGTACCAGCCCGTGATGCACCTTCCTGGCGTCAGGCTTGTCTACGGCTCCGATGCGGATGGCGAAGTTCTTCACGACAGGCGTCAGTACGAACGTGACGGCAAGCGCGACAAGAAACGTGAACGCATAAGCGAACAACGTAACACCTCCTAAAAAAAGACATTTCAAGTCCATTTTACCACAGAGCGCGGTCAAGAGAAATGAGAAAAACATACGCTTTTTAAATTTCTTTTTCCAAAAAGACAGGAAACATCGGATTTCATTTGCCTTTTCTCCTATCCATGAATACCGCTTTCCCGATAAAATCATAGCATGTAATGTAATTTCGATAATTCTTATCAAATTCTAATTGAAATATATTTTCAAAATCGAAAATTATATGATATACTCTCTTTGAAGGCAAATCCGGATGTACGGATCCTGATTTGTCCTCACAATTAGCAGCCTCTTACGTTTCTCACATAAGAGGTTCACTCCTCATATCCCTTTTCCTTTGTTTTATTTTTGGGGACCGGCGCGAACCGGTCCTCTTTTTCTTTGTCCAGAAGTTGATGAATCCTTCTTCCCATAACCTCCCCGTCATTGTTTTCGTTTTCTGATTGATGAATATGGATTTTTTTTATTTATTATTATCTACTATTACTATATATAATATAAAGCAGGGATGTAAAAGAAATGCAAAAGGGCTGCAGCAGAATGTGAAATCATCCTGCTGCAGCCCTTTCTTTTATTCTTCTATGCCCATATGTTTCAGGACTCTGTCCATGAAAGCGCGGAAGAGGGGGTCCATGGTTTCCGGGTCCATGTTTTCCGGATGCCACTGGACGGCGGCAATGAGGTCGCCTTCTTCGCTTTCGACGGCTTCGATGACGCCGTCTCTTGTCCTTGCGGCCGGGCGGAGGCCCTGGGCGAGTTTCTTGATGCCTTCTCTGTGGCGGGAGTTGACGTAGAGGCCCTCGCCTAAGATGTCCATCAGTCTTGTATCTTTCTCAACTTCGATATAGTGCGTCGCGATATTTCCCGGTGCTCTCTGCATGTGCTGGATGAAGGCGCCTGAATTCTGCGACTGCATGTCCTGCCAGAGGGTGCCGCCCAGAGCGACGTTCAGGATCTGCAGGCCGCGGCAGATGCCGAGGATCGGTTTTCCTGCCTTGATGCATGCCTGTATGAGGTCGATTTCGAACTTATCTCTCTTCTCATACGTCGGCCCAATGCTCCAGATCGGATCTTCATGGTAGAAGCGCGGCGTCGGATTCGGGCCGCCTGGAAGGACGAGGGCATCGAAGGTGCCGACGAGTTCTTCTGCTTCCGCATAGTCATTGTATGGAAGGATTACGGGAAGAAATCCATTGCGTCCCAGCGCGTCGATCAAAGGTCTTGGCGCATAGTCCGCCATTTTCTGATTGATTGGCTTCATTTCAGCCAGAAGTGTATCGGCCGTAACGGCCACGATTGGTTTTCTCATTTTAACCTCCGTTCCCTTGTAGGGGGCTTTTCCGTTCATTATACAGCAAAACGAAGAAAATGAAACTATAACTTGCGCAACAAAAAATGATGCACCGCAAATCGTGTGCATCATTTTCCCGCTTCTTATCAAACCATATCCAGATTCTTCGTAATCTGGCCAAGAACGCCCTTGAAAACTTTCAAATCGCTCTCTAATACGCCTTCATAGAAGGACTGGTCGAGTGTCTTGGCAGCCTGCAGGCTTGCCTTTTCGACCTGTTTTGCCTTCTCGGTCATGTACAGTCTGTACTTTCTTGCATCTTCCGGCACGCGTTCCTTGCGGATCAGGCCGTTGTCGATCATGGATTTGACCATGACAGTAATGGTCGGATTCGTCAGGTGCAGATGTTCTTCCAGTGTCTTCTGGGTGACAACATCTTTTTTATGCGTGGAAAGGTAAGCGATAATCAGCGACTGACGTGCGGTCAGGCCGAACTTCTTCATGATGCCCGACTGACGAAGAAGCATACGCTTGTGCACCTGCCCCAGGTTGTAGGTCAGCCCCAGCTTGTCGCTGTTGTTCAGATCTTCCGCTCTTAAATGAATCTGTTTCTTCATAGCTCTCACCCTTTCGATTATTGATTAACGCTCCATAAGGATAGGTATCCGGTCATGCGCTCTGGTCCATAGTCATGTAAATATGCAAATCATTCTTATAAAACAATTGCAATTATTATACTACGTTCCCCCGAATTAGAAAAGGCGGATTTCATGATTGTCATGAAGTCCCCTGTCACCGGGCCCGGCTTTTGTCAGGCATTCCACGATAATTCTATGGGATCCGAGGCAACGGGAAGACCGCCTTCCGTAACGGTCCACCGGTCATCACGGCCGATTTCAGCGGAATACTCATGTTGACCCATGCGTATCTGAAAATAAACACGTCCATTCGATTCCCTTCTATAGACTGAGAACCGGTGATCCGTGACGCGGCAGCTTCCCTGCCAGACGACGTTCATGTTCTGCCGGATGATCAGAAACATCCTCGCGCCTTCTGTGTACTCATGAAATTCCGTCAGACGGCCGAAACCGTCATTAAAGAAAAACGTAGTCTCCTGCTTTCCCGTCCCGTCTTCCGTGAAGAGTGAACGAGTGCTGAATTCCTGATTTCCTTTTTCTTCCAGATCGTAAGCGGAATGAGCAATCACCGCCCTGTCCCCCGCCGCTTCTGCCTGCGTCCCGGCTGCTGCCAGGCCAAGTATTAGCACGATGCTCCATACACAGCAAAATTTCATGCGTACCTCCTGCATGATTGGTATATAAGTATTCTGTATATATTATAAAACATCGAACGCGCTATAGGAAGAAAAATATACGATTTATTCACAGCGGATAAAAACCGCCAAAACATAGCTATCTATTATATATTTCACGTTTTCTTGTAATGGGGTATAAATAGATTTTATACAATGTGAAATCCTTTTGCACGTGATATCCTGCATCTTGCCCCTTGATCGTTGACAAATTTAAATTTCCCTAAATTGAGTCATTGTCAACACGGTCAATTCTGTCATTCTCAAAATGTGAGGCGCATCTGGTACCAGGTGACATTCCCGTGGGAGGAGTTTGATTTTCCTTCATTTTCAAAGCCGAACTTTGCGTAATAGTGAATGAGCTCTTCTTTGCAGGTGAGAACGATTCCTTTCCTGCCCTGTTTTTTCGCGTCTTCTTTCATGGCTTCGATGAGGCGGCCGGCAAGACCAAGTCTCCGATAGGATGGGAGTGTGTTCAGCCCGAATATCATCTGCCAGTCCCCCGCTTCATCATGGAGGGAGGCATCGGCATACATCTCATCCCTAAGGTCTTTCTCATTTGTCACCATGCCGTCAATGAAGCCGGTCAAAATTCCGTCCGCATAAAGAAGGAAGAAATGGGAAGGATAGACGGAAAGGCGCGCAGCGATTTCTTCAGCCGTGGCAGCTTCTGCCGGCGGAAAGCATGCAGTCTCAACGTCCGCTAAATCCGCGGCATCGTCTGCTTTCCCTTTTCTTATCATGATTTCCATCATTCATAACCTCCGCCAAACATTAATACATCTCGTATTATAGGTATGTATTCAGATACCCCATGGGTTATAATATACGTTTCATTTATATTGTATAAAATTTTATTATATCGCTTATGCATTTTTGCTATTAAAAATCATCCATTTTGAGTTTGTGGGTTTGTGCTTTAGTCACTCAAATTTCTCTTTGTGTGACGTTCCGTCAAAAGGTAAATCAATGGTACGACGACGAGTGTCAGAAGCGTCGAGGTTGTGAGACCACCGATCAGGACGACGCCCATGGACTGGCGGAGCTCTGCGCCGGCGCCAAGGCCGAGGGCGACAGGTAGCATGCCGAGGATGGTCGAGAGTGTTGTCATGCAGATCGGACGAAGACGGAGCGAGCACGCTTCAAGGATCGCAGACTTCACATCCTTACCCCTGTCTCTTGCCTGGTTGGCATAGTCGACAAGGAGGATGGCATTCTTCGTGACAAGGCCGAGCAGCATCGTGAAACCGATGAGGGACATCATGTTTGCCGTCTGGTTGGCCAGAAGGAGCGCAAGCACGGCACCGATGACCGCGAAAGGAAGACTCATCATGATGACAAGCGGCTGGCGGAAGCTTTCAAATTCTGCACCGAGCACCATGTAAATAAGGATGATGGCAAGGATGACGGCTTTTGCAATTTCTTTGAAGACGCGGCCCATCATGTCCGAGTCGCCGATCAGCTTGTAATTGTAGCCGATTTCCATATTCATATCCGGAATAATCTTGTTCTGGATTTCACTCAGCAGTTCACCGGAAGAAATGCCGGCAGCATTCGCATAAACGGCAATCTGTCTCTGGCGTCCTTCGCGGCCGATACGGGTCGGGCCCGAGGAGAGCGTGACATCGGCAATATCACCCAGGCGGACGAAGGTGCCGTTCGTCGTGGAGACGCGAAGGTTCTGCACGTCGGAAAGCGTCCTTCTGTCGTCCTTTCCCATCTGGAGGATGATATCGTAGTCATCGTTTCCGATCGTGTAGGAATGACTCGTGCTCTTGCCCTGGAAGGCATACTGCACGACTTTGCCGACTTCTGTATTATCAAGGCCCAGCTGGCTTGCCTTGAGCTGATTCAGGCGAACAACGATTTCAGGCTCCGGAGAGATGCCGACGACTTCGACATCCGTTGCACCCGGCACCTGGCGGATGCGTTCGGCAAGATCGTTCGCATACCCCGTCAGTTTCTTCAAATCACTTCCGCGAAGGCCGATCTGGACAGGACGCGGATCATTGCGGCCGCCCTGGTTTGTGACGACACCGACCTGCATCGTGCCGATGTCCGAGAATTTATTTCTAAGGTCTGCCATGATTTCCGTCATGGAGCGGTCTCTTTCATCGAGCGGCTTCAGCTTGATATTGATGCCGCCTTCATTGACAGGCGTTCTTGTGCCGCCCAGCCACATAGAAGAAACGCGGACTTCCGGCTCTTCCAGAATCGTTTCTTCCAATGGCTTGGACCATTCCTCCATCTGGAGAAGGCCCACGCCCGGAGGCGCTTTCAAGTTGACACGGAATTCACCCGAGTCATAGACAGGCTGCAGCTCAGTCCCTACGAACGGGATGAGGAGCAGGTTGAAACCAAGCGTTGCCACGGCGATGAGGACGATCTTCCACGGACGCTCGACGGCATACATCATGAAACGGTTATAGACAAGACGGATTCTCTCAAACCCGAAATTGAACTTGCGAAGGATCATGCTGACGATTCTCGGCCGTCCCTTGGTACTCACATCAGGAAGCTTCAGCCAGTAGGCGGAAAGCATCGGCGTCAGTGTATAGGCGCAGATCGTCGAGAAGACGACGGCGCAGGCGACGGTCAGCCCGAACTGCTTGAAGTACTGCCCGATTGTCTCACCCATGCTGCCGATCGGCACGAATACCGCCAGAAGGGACATGGATGTGGCAAGGATGGCCAGCATCAGTTCCTTCGTCGCATCGGCAGAGGCAATCTTCGGCCGCTTGCCGAGCTCCATGTGGCGGAAAATATTTTCAACAAGGACGATGGCATCGTCGATCAAAAAACCCACGGCCAGCGAAAGGCCCATGAGGGACATGTTATTCATCGTGAAATCGAGCGTCCGCATCAGGAAGAAGGTCGAGATGACGGACACAGGGATGGCGAGGCCGCCGATGATCGTCGCGCGAAGGTCCCCTAAGAAGAGGTACGTGATGAGGAGCGCGAGGAACCCGCCGAAAATGATCGTGTTCCATACGTCCCCTACGTTCTCGCGGATGAAGAGGGACTGGTCATTGATGATATTGACTTTGATATCCGGAGGGAGGTCGCTCTTCTCGATGGCAGAGAGCTCTTCATTGACGCTGTCGATGACATTGACCGTATTCGTCCTCGACTGCTTCCTGACAGACATGAGGACAGACGGCACACCGTTCGTGCGGGAGTACGTTTCTTCGTCTTCCCAAGCATCTTCGACATCAGCGACATCGGTCAGGTAGACCGGCTTCCCGTTGATATTGGCCACGACGATGTTCTTGAAATCATCGATCGTATTGAGCTTGCCCATCGTGCGGACGGTAATTGTATTGTGGTCGTCACGGATCTTGCCGCCCGGGGTATTAAGGTTCGCATTATTGACCTTGGCCAAGATTGTCTGGAAAGAAATGCCGTATGCTTTGAGCTTTTCCGAATTGACATGCACCTTCACTGCGCGGTCGGATGCACCGTGGACATTGACATCAGCAACGCCCTCGACCATCTGCAGGCGGTCGACGACGGAATCATTCAGGAGGCGGCGGATTTCCCCCGTACTCCTTGTGTCCGAAGAAAAGGAATATGTAGCGACAGGGCTTGATGCCGAATCGAAACGCGCAACGACTGGTTCATCGATGTCGTCAGGCAGACGTTTCCTCACGCCTGCCACTTTTTCGCGTACTTCGGACGCCATCTGTCTTGGATCCGTACCAATCTCAAATTCCAGCACCGTCTGGGAATATCCTTCACGGATGGTGCTGGTGATCGTCTTGATGCCAGAGACCTGGCTGATGCGGTTTTCTATAGGTTTGGTGACGAGCGTCTCCATTTCCTCCGGCGCCGTGCCTTCGTAGGTGACGGTGACGGCGACGAGCGGGAGATCGACGTCCGGATAGAGGTCGACGCCAAGCTTCGGGTACGACCACAGCCCGAATACCACGAAGACCAGGATGAACATGGTCGTGAATACGGGCCTGTTGATGAATGTCTTGATCATAGGCTCCCCCTGAAATCAGCCTTCGCCTGATACTTTGACCTGGCCGCCTTCCTTGAACTTATTCTGTCCTCCCGTGATGACTTGGTCCTTCTCTGAAAGGCCCGACAGCACTTCGACAAGATTCTCTCCGATATAGCCCGTCGTGATGACCTTCCTCACGGCGTGGCCGTCTTCAATGACGTAGACCGTCCTCTGGTCGTCTCTCATGACGATCGCAGACATCGGAATCGTCAGCGCATTGTCCTTCGGGTTCGCCGTGAGCGTCGTATCGGCATACACGCCGCCGCGGAGCCTTCCATCCGAATTGTCTACGGAAACTTCCGCTTCAAACGTGCGGGCAGGCAGCGTCGCCACCGGGCTGATCCTTGTGATGATGCCCTGGACAGTCTTATTGTCCCCGCTCATGGACGGGATATGGATCTCGACAGGATTTCCGACAGCAATGCTCTGGACGTACCCTTCCGGCACATCGATCTTGGCAAGGAGCGTCGAAATATCTGCAATCTGGAAAAGGGCTGTGCCGACCTTGGCATAGTAGCCCTCCTGATAGTACCGTTTCTGGATGATGCCCGGACGCGGCGTCGTCACCCTCGTGCCGCCTGCCTGGGAGTCTGCGGAATTCAGATTTCCCTGTGCTGCATCCAGCTTGCCCTTCGCATTCTCCAGGGCGAACTGCTTATTGTCGAGGCTTTCCTTGGAAATAGCGCCTGCTGCGTAGAGCTTCGTATAACGCGCAAGATCTGCCTGCGCTTTTTCATAATCCGTCTTGGCATCCGCATAGAGCCCTTTGGCATTGAGAAGCGATGCATCCGTATCTGTCCGGTCAAGGATGGCAAGGACCTCGCCCGCGCTGACAGCATCGCCTTCATTGACGAGCACCTGTTCAATGCGTCCGTCCACCTTGGCGGCGACATCTGCCTGCCAGACAGGATCAAGCGTCCCCGAGAAGCGGAACTTCGGGACGATCGTCTTTCTCTCAGGATAAGCCGCCGTCACGACAGCGACCTTCTCCTTGCCGCTTCGGTTCGCCTCGGCTTTCTTCGCCTGGATATTCGCCCAGACGCGCCAGCCGATCAGCGCCAGAATGACCGCACACACGATGAGCGCAATCGTTGTCTTTTTATTCTTAAAGTCCATGGTCATGCCTCCAGTCAAAAGGCAGCAGCCCGGAGCTGCGAATGCATCAGTTTTATTTATTGTACTATACAAACCCCTTCTTCCATAGAAGGAAATGGAAATTATTCCATAAAAATTCCATGAAAAAAGAGGATGCACACTTTTCATGCACATCCTCTTCTATTAATTACTGATTACTCTTCGTTACCTCTCCAGATTAAGGGGTGGTACGTTCTTGACTGGCTGGGGAGCGCCCGGTGCCGGAGCATCCTCTTTGGGAGCTTCAGCGGGCGGGGTTTCCGGGACAGATGGAGCAGATGGAGCGGAAGGAGCGGATGGCGCGCTGCCATTTCCTTCGGATGCTTTCTTCTGTTCTTCTACGATGCCCATGAACTGTTCGCCAGTGATGGTTTCCTTTTCATACAGGAATTTCGCAAGAGCATCGAGTGTTCTTCTGTTGTTTTCCAGAATCTGGACAGCCTTTTCGTACTGCTTCTTGATGAGGGCAGATACGGCTTTGTCGATTCTTGCCTGAGTTTCAGGCGAGCATGCGAGTGTCGTGTCTCCGCCGAGGTACTGGTTCGTGACGGTTTCCATAGCGACCATGCCGAATTCATCACTCATGCCGAAGCGTGTGATCATGGCTCTGGCAAGGCGGGTAGCCTTTTCGATATCGTTGGAAGCGCCGCTTGTGGATGTATGGAATACGACTTCTTCAGCTGCGCGGCCGCCGGTCAGGGTAGCTATCTGGTTTTCCATTTCTTCCTTGCTCATGAGGTAATGGTTGCCTTCTTCGACCTGCATCGTGTAGCCGAGAGCGCCGCTTGTACGAGGAATGATTGTGATCTTCTGGACAGGAGCGGAATGTGTCTGCATGGCAGCCACGAGAGCGTGGCCGATTTCATGGTATGCGACGACGCATTTTTCCTTGTCTGTCAGGATCGCATGCTTCTTCTGGTAGCCTGCAATGACGACTTCGATGGATTCTTCCATGTCTTCCTGCGTTGCGACTTTTCTGTGGTCGCGGACAGCGCGGAGGGCTGCTTCGTTCACGATGTTCGCAAGCTCAGCGCCGGATGCGCCGGAAGCCATGCGCGCTACTTTGTCATAATCAATATTCGGAGCTGTCTTGATCTTGGCAGCATGGACCTTGAGGATTTCCACGCGGCCCTGAAGGTCTGGGAGGACGACCGGCACCTGGCGGTCGAAACGGCCCGGACGGGTCAGTGCGGGGTCGAGGGATTCCGGACGGTTTGTTGCCGCCAGAATGATGACGCCTGTGTTTTCTTCGAAGCCGTCCATCTCGGTGAGGAGCTGGTTCAGCGTCTGTTCACGTTCATCATTGCCGCCGATGGAGGTCGCGCCTCTCTTCTGGCCGATGGCATCGATTTCATCGATGAATACGATACATGGTGCTTTTTCCTTCGCCTGCTTGAAGAGGTCTCTGACCTTGGCTGCGCCCATGCCGACGAACATTTCTACGAATTCAGAACCGGAAATGGAGAAGAACGGTACGTTCGATTCCCCTGCGACTGCCTTGGCCAGCATGGTCTTGCCTGTGCCTGGCGGTCCGACGAGGAGGATGCCCTTCGGCATCTTCGCGCCGATTTCCTTGTACTTGGACGGATTGTGGAGGTATTCGACGACTTCCTGCAAGCCTTCCTTCGCTTCATCTTCACCGGCTACATCGGCAAAGCGGATGCCGTCTGTCGGTTTGACGAAGATCTTCGCATTGGATTTGCCGAGGCCGAACTGCATGGCTCCCGGTCCGCCTCCCATGTTTTTCATGAGACGCTTATTCATGTACTGGCCGATCCAGAAGAAAATCAGGATCGGGAGTACCCAGCTGAGCAGGATGGAAAGGATCGGGTTCATCTTGTCCACGATCTGTCCGGTGAATGTGACGCCGGAATCATGCAGACGGCTGACGAGCTGCGGGTCATTCATGAGAGCTGTCTTGTAAGTCTGCTTCGTGTCGCCCTTTTCCGTAAAGAGGATCTGGTCCTCATCCACTTCGACCTTGTCGATCTTCTTCTCATCCGTCAGGTTCATGAATGTCGAGTAGTCGACTTCCTTCACCTGCTGTTCACGCCATGCAGGCATGACCGCGGAGTTGAACAGAATCACCAGAAGGAAGATGATGACGTAGTACATCAAGACTGGCTTCTTCGGTGATTTCACCTCATTCATATTATTCATGGCTTTCCTTCTTTCCTTTACCTTCCACACCGAACAGGAATATGGTCTCCCAATAATCCGCCATCATCGCCGAAGCGATCCGGCCCCGGCTTTCTGCTTCAAACAAAGCGGCCATCTCGCCGCCGAAAATTTCCGCCATCACAGCGGCCGGCACATCGACGCGGAATTCGCCTCGCTGCTGGCCCTTCAGGAAAAATGCTCTCATCCTGTCGTCATACGAGCAGCGGCATGTGTCCACGCAGCTGTCGCCAGGAAGAGCCGAGCGGCAGAGGAACATCAGGTACTCGCGGTTGTCGCAGCACCAGCGCATCATTTCCGAAAGCGCATTGCGGCTCGTGATATCCTTCTCCGTAATGGCAAAAAGGCCTTCGACGACCTCTTCAGCCCTTTCCGTCAGGATTTCTTCTAAATGGTCTTTGGATGAATACACCCTGTAGAATGTCGCTTTGCTGATCCCGGCCGCCGCTGCCAGATCCCTGGCAGAGCCTCCCGGTTTCGTACAGAGCGCGGAAGCCAGCTTCTTCAATTCGTTTTCTCTGGTCCCCGTTTCCATAAAACACCTCTCTCATTTGCAACTATACTGTATCAAATAAGACACTTCTGTCTTATATGAGACAATCATATCATGCACATTGAAATGAGTCAATAGTGTCTCATGTGAAACTTGAGAGTCTTTTTTGAGACCCTCAGCTCTTGATGTGGAAGAAGTCTTCTGTGTTCTTTTTTGCTGCTTCGAGAAGCGGATCGAGGCGCACCTGCATGTACCTGGCAAGCGTTTCTGCCACGTAGGTAATGTTCTGCGGCACGTTCGTCCTTGGCAGGTGGTAGCCCCTCGGTGTGAGGTACGGCGCATCCGTCTCGATCATCACGCGGTCCAAAGGCAGGATGGAAACAGCGTCCTGCAGAGCCTCCCCGCGCCTTTCATCGCAGATCCATCCCGTGATGCCGATGTAGAAGCCCATATCGAGGAAGCGCTCAAGCGTTTTCTTGTCCCCCGTATAGCAGTGGACGATTGCACGGCGGCAGAGATCCTCATGGCCCTTGAAGCAGGCAATGAAATCATCCGCTGCATCCCTTTCGTGAAGGAAGAGCGGCTTTCCCGTTTCCTCAGCCACATCCAGAAGCTCTTTGAAGAAATGGATCTGGTTCTCCTTCTTCGAATACATGTGATCGTAATCAAGGCCCGTCTCTCCGACAGCCACGATTTTCGGATTTGTCATGACAAGCTCTCTGACGCGCTCAACATCTTCTTCCTTCGCCGTATCGGCGCTGTGCGGATGGATGCCCGCCGTGCCCCATACGTCATGATTTTTCACAAAATCTGCGACCAGCTCATTCTCACGCGCTTCCGAGCCGGTCAGGATGCAGCGCACCCCGGCCTCTTCCGCATTCCGTATGATCTTCTCCGGGTCCGGGAAGGAACGGGTGAACAGGTTCAAACCGATATCATAATATTTCGTTTCCATAATTCCTCCTTTTTTATTATTTTACCATGACATGAGGAAATCGTAAGAAACAGAGCCTTGCCGATTTGTATGGAAATAAAAAAGAACTGCGAGAAATGGTCATCCCATCTTTCACAGTCCTTTTATTATAAACTACTTATCATCTTTCTTTTCATCCGGCTTCATTCCCACATGCTTGTTTTTGCAGGGGTGCTTGTCCGAGCTCAGATTTTCAAGCTTCTGCTCGCGGTCATAGAGGGTTACATAGTACAGGTTGCCGTAGAATGCATTGTGGCGCAGGCGCCCGATGATTTCCACTTCCCTCACTCTGCCGTCCTTCGTGACGATGCGGTGGTTGACGAAGTGAATATTGTTCTTGTTCTTCTCAAGATGCGTCTGTCTCTTGATTTCCGAGCGGACATACTGGAGGTCTTCGGTATAGATGAGCTTCCAGACAGTGGTCCTGGTGTACTTCATGAAATCGTCCCAGTCCGTGCATCCGAAGAAATCGATGGCCATGTGGCTCGCAAAGAGAAGCTTGCCGCTCTTGTCTGCCTTGTAGACGATCATGGCACCAGGCATGCCGTTTGCCATATCGCTCAGGTTGAAGCCGAACTGGAAACGGTGGCGGAGTTCCGTCAGGGAAGAATCAAACTTCCTCCAGCCGGACTTGCCGTCGATCTTCGCGCCGTAGAGGGCGAAGTCTGCCTTGATGCAGAGGTTGCCGTAGTTGCTTCCCTGTTCAGGGTATGCAGCGCAGCCAAGCGACGAAGTGAAATGGATTTCCTTGTCGTTGAAACCGAAGATATGTGGTTCTTCCGTGAAGCGGCGCATATCATTGAAAACGCCTTCCTTATTATTGTAAGGACAGAAGATGACGAATTCATCGCCGCCGTTTCTGGTGATGATCGCATTGGCGCCGAAGATGCGCTTCATGTCGCGGACGAGGGTCTTCAGTGCAAGATCCCCTGCCGCATGACCGTAGACGTCGTTGATGATTTTGAAATTATCCACGTCGACGGCAATGACCATCGCCGATTTTCTCGGGTTCGTACGCAGGTACTTGTCGACGGCGATGTCGCCGCCCTTTCTGTTGAATACGCCTGTCAGCGCATCTGTCTCGCCGATGAAGCGGAGACGCTTATTTCTCTGCCAGAGCCATGCAATGATGAATGTGGTGATGAGGCCTGCCCATGTGGAAATGAAGAGCAGCCAGAAGTTCACCCATCCGCCTGTCGGATGCATGATGAGGCGCCATTCGTCCCCATCGACGGTGCCGGAGGACTGGATCGTGCTCCATGCATCGATCGCCCTGTGCGTCGAGTTCTGATTCGTGTCGATCAAAGTGTACTCGGACTCACCATAGCCTTTTCTCATCAGCGTATAGACGATGCCCATCTGGTCGAGGCGGTCGATATTCGCCTCGTGGACGAGCTTGTCCTGGTCGACTGCTACCACGATGTAGCCCCAGAAGGATTTATCGGCGGTCCTGTCCATGAAAACAGGACGGACGACTGCCATACCCGTCGTGCCGTCTGCCATAGGAACGCCGGATTCAATGACGACGACATCCTGCGCTCTTCCATAAGCTGCGCGCTTGGCAAACTGGTTCTCTCCGAAAAGGTTGAAACCGGAAAGCACACTGCCGCTTTGCGGATAGATTGGGCGCACCTGTCCGTCCGGCGCCGTCTGGATCTCTATTTCACGCAAAGACTGGCTCATCGAGTAGAAGTAGAGATTACGCATGTAATCCCCCGGGGGAAGTCCCCTGTTCTCCATCAAATGGTCCTCGATGGCCGCTGAAATATTGATATACCTGTCCATGGCGCGGTTCAGATGCAGGATTTCTGCATCCGCGATCTGCTGCATCCAGTTCTGTAGGGTTTTTTCCTCCTGGACATAGAGAGCCCAGTCGAAGACAATCGTGCAGAGCAAGCCGATAATAATGATCGGCAAGTAAAAGAAGAAACGAAACCTTTTGAATTTGTCCATTTCTCTATTCTCCGCTTGTCAATTTATCAAAAAGGAATACTCCGTATTGCTGAAATAATAAACAAAAGATATACTGATTTATTAGAAAATATTATATCAGTTTTTATCGAAAATTGCTATATGTTAGATTTTCTTCAATAAGCTCTACTATGCTTAAAATTTTATAGATTTCTATTAATATAGATTTGAGTTTATTGTTAGTTTATATTTGGAAATAGTATGAATTATTATTGATTTTCATAATTTTTGTAAAATCGTATTCACTTTTCTGAATTCGCGATATATAGATTTCTCGCGTTTTCCGGGACTTAATGAAAATTTTTAGCGCTTTAAAGCATTCCCTGAAAACTTCGGTTTCTTCAAGCTTTATCGCAGCTTTGAGAGTGGGACTAGAAATTTTTCACAAAAAATGATATGATTACTTAGTAATTGAATATGCGGGTGTAGTTCATCGGTAGAACGCCAGCTTCCCAAGCTGGACAGGAGGGTTCGACTCCCTTCATCCGCTCCATGAAAAGCCAAGGAGGGCCTGACGGGTCCTCTTTTTTCTGTTATATCTATCTTGCAATTGTTCAAAAATAAATTGTTAACTCTTTATTCTTTGAATCTGATGAGAAAATACGTTTACAATTCTTGTCAGCCCTGGAAAATATACTTTTTCTCAAAGAAATGAGCAAAAGCTGCTCCTTTTCTCCTTACAGAAATTTGACAAAATTTTTCTTGACACTCTTCGGTGATAGATGTACACTACTTTTATAGGAGAGCACTCCTTAGAGCATTTCCATAAGTACATAAGAGCGACAAGGGCGTCCGGCAGAGCAGTGCCGGACGCCCTTCTTCGTGGGGCAGAGCGGTCCGCTTCGTGCGGAAGCTCTGCCCCCTTTTCTTATGTAAAGCTCTGTTTTGCTATAAGGAAAAGTTATCCATTTCTATCAAATCTATCTATTTCATTTACAGGAGGCTTGCAAAATGAGAAAGGAACATGATTTTCTGGGAGAGAAACTCGTACCTGATGAGGTATATTACGGCGTGCAGACGATGAGAGCCATGGAAAATTTCCAGATCACCGGCGCGCAGCTTGACCCGGATTTCATCCAGTCCATGGCTGTCGTCAAAAAAGCTTCCTGCCTGACCAATCTGAAGACAGGACGGATGGATCCCGTAATCGGGGACGCCATCATACGCGCAGCGGATGAAATCATCGAAGGAAAACTGCTCGACCAGTTTCCTTTGGATCCCATCCAGGGCGGCGCCGGAACATCCGTCAATATGAACATGAATGAAGTCCTCTGCAACCGCGCGCTCGAACTACTCGGCTATCCGAAGGGCCGCTATGACATCATTTCACCGAACAACCATGCAAACATGGCGCAGTCGACGAACGATGTCTTCCCGACCTCGATCAAGGTCTGCCTCGTCAGGAAGGCATACCGCCTGATGGATGCGCTTTCTTCCATGGCAAGAGGCTTCGATGAAAAGGGAGAAGCATTCAAGGACGTCATCAAGATGGGACGCACGCACCTCCAGGACGCTGTGCCGATCACCCTTGGCGAGGAAATGGATTCGTATGCCGTTGCCGTGCGCCGCGGGATCCGCCGCATTTCCCTTTCCCTTTCTTCTCTGGAAGCGCTCAACATGGGAGGCACCGCCGTCGGCACCGGGCTCAATGCAGAACCGGAATACATCCGCCTCTTCCCGGAAATCCTTTCCCGGCTGACCGGCTTTTCCTTCAAGACAGCGGACAACCTGATCGACACGACGAATACGACAGACTGCTTTGCCGATGTCTCCGGCGCGCTCAAGGTCGTTTCCCTTTCCCTCATCAAGATTGCCAATGACATCCGTCTCATGGCATCCGGCCCGCGCTGCGGCCTCAATGAACTGAAGGTGCCCGCCCGCCAGCCCGGTTCCTCGATCATGCCAGGCAAAGTCAATCCGGTCATTGCCGAAGTCCTCGACCAGACCTGCTACCAGGTCATTGGGAATGACCTTACCCTGACACTGGCCGTCGAAAACGGGCAGCTCGAACTGAACGTCATGGAGCCGGTCCTTTCCTTCAACCTTTTCCACTCCTTCCTCTACCTCACGAATGCAGTCACCACATTCACTGAGAAACTGCTGAAGGACCTCGAGGCGGATGAAGAGCAGTGCAAGAGCTGGGTCGACCACAGCGTCGGCGTCATCACAGCGCTCCTCCCGCATATCGGCTACGAAAAGTGCGCCGCGACTGCGAGGGAAGCTTACACGACAGGACGGCCCGTGCGGGAAATCCTCCTTGCAAGGAAGCTCCTCTCTGAAAGCGCGATCCAGAAAATTCTCTCGCCCTATGAGATGACCCATCCGGGCATCGCAGGCGGCAAGGACGCGCTGGCCCGGTAAGACTTACGAATCATTGATTCATCGTATATAATAGAATAAGAATAAAATAAAGGAATGTGGATGAAGAGTTCTTCTTTCACATTCTTTTATTGTGTATCGTGCATTACGGTTTGCACTTTTGAACGAAAGTCATTAAAATAATAACCATACTTCCGAAAGAGACAAGAAAAGAGGGGAATTCATGAAACTACGCGATAATCACCATATCGTACTGACCACGCCGGACATCGACCGGTGTCTCCGCTTTTATCATGATGTCCTTTCCATGGAAGCGCATGAAAAAGACGGGCAAATCTGCCTATACTTCGGTTCCTGTGAAATCACGCTGAAAGAAGGACTGACGGACTTTGCTCCGAGCGCTGTGCGCATGGGCATCATCAATCTCTGCCTCATCACGGACGATCCGATGGAAGACGTGCTCCGCGAGCTGGAAGAACGCCATGCACCGCTTGTGACCGGCATCGTCGATAGAAACGGCGCCCGCGGACCGATGAAGAGCATCTACCTCATCGACCCGGATGGAAATTTCATAGAAATCGCACGCTATGCGGACAAGACGCTCCGCAAGAAGCCGCACTTTATAGATGAGGACGAGCTCGCAAGCGAATGAGCCCGTCCTGTTTTATTGGGAAAGGAACACTATGACACCTCATCAGGCCAATCTGTTTTTCATTGCCGAATACGTCCTCACCATCCTGATCCTCGCCTTCTCGGCATACAGGAAGAACGCATTCGACTGGAGAAAGACCATACGAAGGAAAACATTCATCAAAAGGATGCTCTTCCTTATCCCCGTCGCCCTCATTGCCATCGGCATCATGACAGCGGCTTATCTGCTCCAGCTGCCGCAGATGACGACGCTCGTCATCATCACAGGCGCGCAGCTCTTCCTGACGCTCATTGCGAACGTCATCCTCTTCTCCTCCTGGTTCCAGCGCTACCGCGTCTACCCCAGGGGAAAGGAACTCGCCGCCGTCGTCGTCCTGATGTACGCCGTCGCCGACCTCTTCATGCCCTCAGGCATCAAGTACGGCGTCCTCGTCGTGGGCATCCTCGTCGGCTGCCTCCTTCCGGACTCATGGAAAGTAGACGACTAAAAATCCCCATCATCTGCAAAAAAGCATCTCCTCAAAACGCGCAGCTGCCGCGCCGGGGAGATGCTTTTGTCTTTGATAATACACATAAAAAAGTACCTCGTCGCCAACGCGTAGCGAATAACGCGTCTATGGTGACAGAGGTGCCTTTTGAAGTCAGTATAAAAGAAATGGTGACAAATATCAAGAGACCATTTTACTGGATGACGTAGGTGCCGTTGTCTTCGAGGGTGCCTTTGAGACCGAAGAGGGCAGCTGCTTCGTTGGCATTAACGTAGAGGGAGCCGCCTTTGGAGATGCCCGGTGCTCTTCCGTACTTGGTCCTGACCTGCTGCCAGTTCGGGGACCATTCGGCACGGACGCCTGCCGCATTGGCGACGGGCATGACGGGGATGTAGACAGCGCCGTCTTTGCCGAGGGCCTTGTCGGAAAGCTTCGTTCCTTTGACGTAAAGGTCGTAGACTTTGGCGACGTAGTTCGGCTGGCCGTCGGAGGATTCGATGGCTTCCCTGACCTGGTCCTCATTCACGAAAGCAGAGGCGCCGTAAGGAGCGAGCTTATTTTCGATATCCTTGACGGTCAGCGGTTCTCTGTGGTAACCGTCGGGATAGACGTAGTAGGTCAGCGTCTTGTCCGGCTGCACGTGGATGACGACGCGTTCGTAGATGATGTCGACGGGAATGCCTTTGACAATGTGCGCATAAAGGTCTTCGACGTCTTTTTCATTGAGGCGGACGCAGCCATGGGACGCATAGGTGCCGATGGCAGAGGGGACGTTTGTCCCGTGGATGCCGTAGTTGCCGCCGATGCCGATCCAGCGGTAGCCGATCGGGCAGTCAGGGCCGGATGGGATTTCCACTTCCGGATGGTCCGGATCGATCCATGTCGGATTGATTTCCATATCGACGACTTTTCTTCTGCCGACAGGCGTCGGAGAGTCAGGCTTGCCTGGAGCGACCGGGTACATGCGGATGCCCACGTCTCCCTGATAGAGCGTCAGGAGGCGGCTGGCAAGGTTAATTTCTATGCGCTTGTCTTCAAAGGCAGGCTTCTTCTTTCCTTCCTTTTCGGTCGTTTCTGCCTTGGTCTCTGCCTTGGCCGGCGTGATTTTGACCTGGACAGGCGCTTCTTTTTCAGGCTCTGCCTTCACTGTCTCTGCGGCAGGCGCGCTGGATGTGATCGTAACAATGGGAGCCGGCGCTTGCTTCCCCTTACTGGATGCCGGAGTCTTGGCCTCAATCCCGATGACGGGCGAGAGCGCGATCACGATCGATGCGGCCAGAATGATTTTCTTCAGCAATGCAATTTCCCCTTTTTATGAAAACCCTTCCCGGGTATAAAGAAACGGATGGATTCCATGTCTTGCGACATATTGACAGGATACCGCAAAGGCGGCCCTGTGTCAAAGGAATGCATCCGTTATTTTTCTGTCAGAAATGAGGCCCTCCCGCGTGGCGTTTCTCACGCTCGCCGGTAAGCTCCTCAAGAAGGTTCGGCGGTGTTTCACTCTTCCACACCCAGTCAGGCGCTGCTTCTTCAGCCCTTTCCTTCGCCGCTTTCAGATCGTAGTAGACCTGCCACTTGGCTTCGACGAGTTCATGGCCGGTCTGGCGCAGGAGGTAGGCCGGATGGAAGGTCGGCATGACGGGTATCCCGTGGTAGTCGATCCAGTGTCCGCGCGAACGGACGATGCCCGCGTCTCTTCCCAGAAAGAAACGGAGGGCGACTTTGCCAAGGCCGATGATGACCTTCGGCTTTACTTGCCGGATTTCTTCAGCAAGCCATATGGATCCGCAGAAATGGCCTTCCTCGATCGTCGGCGTGCGGTTGCCGCGCGGGCGGCACTTCACGATATTCGTCACATAGACATGGTCGCGCGTGATGCCGACGGAGGCGAGAGCTTTGTCGAGGAGCTGTCCCGACGGACCAATCAGGGGTCCGCCGTAATCATCTTCCACACGCCCGGGGCCCTCCCCAACGATCATGAGCGGAGCATCGGCCGGGCCTGTCGAAAGGACGGGGCCGAGGCCTCCCTCATCACGGAGATGGCAGCGATGGCAGGCTTCGATGGTGCGTTTGATTTCCTCATGCGACGCATACGACATCTGCCTTTCCCTTGCCAGGCGGTCTTCGGGATCCTCATGTCCGAATAAATCCATAATATTTCCCTCTTTCCAAGGTCAGGATCACTGCATATCGGGCGGCGGTTCCTGATTCGTGATTTCATAAAACAGCGTGAACTGGCCGGCGAAGTGAAGCTTCACAGTATCGACCGGACCGTTTCTGTTCTTGGCCAGGATGATTTCCGTTTCATTCTTTCTCGGGTCATCATCCTCGATTTCACGGTTGTAGTACGCTTCGCGGTAAAGGAAGCTGACCATATCGGCATCCTGTTCCAGAGATCCGGATTCACGGAGGTCGGAGAGGAACGGCCTGTGGTCCTGACGCGCTTCGACGCTTCGGGAAAGCTGGGAAAGCGCGATGACAGGGACATTCAGCTCACGGGCAAGGCTCTTCAACGATCGGGAAATCTCGGAAATTTCCTGCTGGCGGTTATCCCCGCTTCTTGCGGCGCTCTTGGCCTGCATCAGCTGGAGGTAGTCGATCATGATGATGTCGAGCCCCTGCTCGGCCTTGAGGCGGCGGCACTTGGAGCGGATCTCGGAGACCGAGACGCCCGGCGTGTCGTCGATATACAGCGGCGCATCCATGAGGACGCTGGCTGCATTGGCGAGCTGGTCCCATTCCTTCTGCGTGGAAATGCGGCCGGTGCGGAGCTTGGCACTGTCGATCAGGGCCGTGGAGCAGAGAAGTCTCTGCACGAGCTGCTCTCGGGACATTTCCAGAGAGAAGAAGGCAACATGCTTGTGCGCCGAGGAAATACTCATATTCTTTGCCATATTGAGGACGAAGGCCGTCTTACCCATGGACGGGCGGGCAGCGACGATGATGAAGTCGCCCTTCTGGAAGCCGCTCGTCAGAGCATCCAGGGACGGGAAGCCCGTCGCAATGCCTGTGATCGTTTCCTTATTGCGGAACTTTCTGGAAATTTCTTCCAGCTCGTTCTGCACGGCTTCCCCAATCGGCGTGAAGTCGCTCTTTCTTTCATCCCTCGTGACTTCGAGGATGGACTTTTCCGCATTGTCCGTGATGTCTTCGACCGCATCCTGCTCGGAATACGCTTCCTCGGCAATGATGCCGGCCGCATCGATCAGGCGGCGCAGCTTGGCCTTGCCTGCCACGATATCGGCATGGCGGTCGACGGACTTCGGGGAGATGACATTCATGGGGAGTTCATTGATGTAAAGAACGCCGCCCACATCGTCGAGGCGCCCCATGCGCTTCAATTCTTCCGTGACCGTCAGGATATCCGCCGGCTCGCCCCTGTGGGACAAGTTCAGGATCGCCTTGAAAATGACGGCATCCGCCTCGCGGTAGAAATCCTCCGGCGTCAGCTTGTCCTCTGCCATAAGGATCGCATCCTTGTCGAGGAGCATAGCGCCCAGGACGGACTTCTCCGCATCCACATTCTGCGGCGGGACGCGAGACAGGATCATCGAGCTCGTGTCCGGCTTCGGTTCACGCCGAAAGTCTCCCTGGCCGCGTTTTTTTGTATCTGCCAAACCAATTCCTCCTTATACCGGCAAAAACTCCTCGCCTGCCGTCTTGGGTGTCCTGACAAGCATCTTGTCGAGTACTTCCCGGATATTCTTCACCGGCGTGACGGTCAGGCCCAGGTGCCCTTCCTCGATATCCGAACGGTTTCCCTCCGGAATAAGGATGCCCTTCATGCCCGCCTGACGCGCGCCGAATGCTTTTTCATACACGCCGCCGACCGGCTTCACTTCGCCGGAGAGGGAAATTTCCCCTGTCACAGCATAGTCCTGCCGGAGCGGTATCTTTTCCACGGCTGAAATGATCGCCGCCGTGATGGCGCTGCCCGCCGAGGGGCCGTCTATATTTCCGCCGCCCACGATATTGACGTGGAGGTCGTAATCGGAAAGGACCTTGTCCGTGAGCTCGCGCACCACCGATGCCGCCGTTGCGACGGAATCCTTGGCCATGGAACCGGCCGTTTCATTGAAATGGATCGTCCCTTTTCCTTCTTCCCTTGCCGGGAATGCGGTCGCTTCGATTTCGACCGTGCTTCCCCAGTACCCTGCAACGCCAAGGCCGTAAATATGGCCGACCTTCGGCACGTCGCTTGCCACCTTGTCATACCACGGGGAGAGGCGGGATGCCATCGCTGTCTTCTTCATGAGATCGAGCGTGATGACAGGCGCATCGGCGCTCCCCTTCTCATAGACGGCAAGCCCGTAGGCATCCGCCAGAAGGGACACGGCCTTTCTGCCTTCCATCGTGTACTCGCTGATGAGGCGGGCGACGCCGTCGTCCAAGTGCACCTTCAGCTTCTCGGCTGCATGATTGACGATTTCAATGACATGCTCCGGCTGGAGCGGGTCGAAGAAAACTTCTGCGCAGCGCGAGCGGATCGCCGGATTGATTTCCGACGGGTCCCTTGTCGTAGCACCGATCAGGATGAAATCTGCCGGTGCGCCTTCCTTGAAAAGTTTCCTGATATATTCCGGGATGCCCGGCGCATCTTCATCATAGTAAGCCGATTCGAAATGAACCCTCTTGTCTTCGAGCACCTTGAGGAGCTTATTCAGCATCATCGGATCGAGTTCGCCGATTTCATCAATGAAAAGGACGCCGCCATGCGCATCCGTCACAAGGCCGGGCTTTGGTTCCGGGATGCCTTCATCCGCCAGATCCCTCTGCGCGCCCTGATAGATCGGATCATGGACAGAACCGATCAATGGGTTCGTCATGTCCCGGCTGTCCCAGCGGAGCGTTGTGCCGTCGCATTCGACAAATGGCGCATTCTCGCCAAAGGCCGTGAAAGGAAGCTTCTTCGCTTCGTCCAGGACCAGCCTTGCCGCCGTCGTCTTGCCGACACCCGGAGGCCCGTAAAGGATGAGGTGCTGCGGATACGGGGATGCGATGCGGGAAGCCAGCGCCTTCACGGCACGGTCCTGCCCCACGATTTCAGATAAGCTCTGCGGACGGACGACCTGCATGACCGTGGAAGTCAGCTTCACCTTGTCCATCGCCTCGAGCTTTTCCATCTTCTTCCTGTTCGCAGGAGACTCGCCCTCGCCCATTTCTTCTTCAATGATTTCCTGACGGATCTCATTCACATATTCCTGATGACGTTCGTCCAGACGATCAGCGATCTTTTCCTCGAGCTGCTTTTCCACCGCCTGGCGCGCCAGCATTTCTGCCAGCTTGTCCTCCAGTTTATCCAGGATGGCGGGGATCTCATCGTCAGCTGGCTGGTGCGTGTATTCGCGGCTCTCCAGGATGAGCCGCTCCATTCCGATCAGCCGGATTCGCGGATTCTCGTCATGAATATATTTCAAAGCGTTGAACCGGCTCGCCTGCACGATGATCTGTTCCGATCCGACAGCGCTGGCGTAAATGCTGTAAATCGCATTGATCTGGCGGTTCAGATCCTCATCGGAAATCCCGCTTCCATCGACGCGGTTCAAAAGCCTGCCCAGCAAATCTTTCACATCTTCCATCTTGGTATCCCCCCATTCTTTCAGCCGCATGCTGCGACCTCTTCTTACTATTTTACACCATAAGGGAGCATCTATGCATCTATTGTCAAATCTGCCCTCTTCCTATAAGATAAGGGAAACAAGGAGGCCTCATGGAACCACATTTTATAGACAACGAAGAAAGACAGCGCCTTCGCGCGAAAATAGAAAAGGAAGTCAGCGCCATGGGCTACCCGCCCGAATTCGGCACCGCCCTCGCCGCCGGACTTGGCACCGAACGCGCCATGGGAAAAATGCTCCACTACCTCACCCATGCCGACATGCCGAGCATGGAAGAAATCGCCGACGAAATGGTCGCCATCTGCGACGACCGCTCCTTCTGGCGCGAAAAGAAAGAAGCGGAATTCTATCAGAACAAGTACAACGAAATGCTCTGGCAGAGCAAATTCGAAGACGATGAAGATGAATAAGAAACAGGAAATAGAAAATAGGAAAGGACTGCGGGAATGATTGCTCATCCTGCAGTCCTTTTTGCTTGCCTTATTTCCCTATTTCCTTATGCATCATGGATGACGAGGAGGGATTTGATGGCTTCTCTTCTGTCCATGGCATCGTATGCTTCCTGGATCTGATCGAGGGTGAATCTCTTGGTGAAGACTTTTCCTGGATGGATGGTGCCGTTCAGGACGGCGGGAAGAAGGATGTTTCTTACATAGGTCGTGACTGGTGCGACGCCGCCTCTAAGTCCTACGTTCTTCCAGAAGAGGATGGAGGTATCGACGTCTTCTCCGTGCGGTACGCCTACGCGTCCTACGATGGCTCCCGGGCGGCATACTTTGGCTGCTGTATCAAGCGAGAGCTGTGTGCCTACGCATTCAAGGGCAGCGTCGGCGCCGGATCCGTGGGTCATCGCCATGACTTTGGCGACAGCTTCATCGCCTCTTTCTGCGACGATGTCTGTTGCACCGAATTCAAGGGCGAGTTCCTGGCGGTCTACGTGGCGGCTCATGGCAATGATGCGCTTGGCTCCGCGCATTCTGGCGGCAATGACGCCGCAGAGGCCGACAGCGCCGTCACCCATGACGACGACGGTATCCCCTTCCTTCACTTCAGCCGAAGCGGCGGCATGGTAGCCGGTCGCCATGACATCGGCCAGTGTCAGGAAGGAATTGAGGTCGGCATCGGTGTAGTCCGAAGCTTCGCCCGGTACTTTGATCAGGGCCCAGCCCGCATTCTTGAAGCGGACATATTCTGCCTGATACCCTGCATTCATTTCCTGCGGCGCATTGAGGCAGTTGCCGTCAAAGCCGGCCTGGCACGCAGCGCACCAGCCGCAGCCGTGGGTGAATGGAGCGATGACGAAATCGCCTTTCTTGACCGTCGTGACAGCGCTTCCGACTTCTTCGACGACGCCGATGGCTTCATGACCCGTGAAGCTTCCATGCGGACGCGGATTGATGCCGCGGAACCACCAGAGGTCCGAACCGCAGACGCATGCACGCAGCACGCGGATCACGGCTTCATTCTCGCCTTCTACCTTCGGGATCGGCACTTCATTATTGACCTCGACACGTCCTGGTTCTACAAATACTCCTGCTTTCATGTCTATTCCCCCCTTACCGGCATTCCTGCCGTAACAAATGCATTCCTTCCTACCTTAAGTATAAAAAGAAAAGACAGCCGAATCAATTCAAATCCGGCCATCTTTCTATAAGAAAAACTTATGAAATTCTATATTCCTTCATCTTTCCGAATAGCAGCAAGGAGTCCTCTGCATCCGTCCAGAATATCCCGGTACGTTTCCTTGAAATCTCCCGTGTACCAGGGATCGGCAACCTCGCCGGGCCTGTCCGTGTAATCCATCAGAAGGTGCAGCTTTTCCTTCCGACCGCCCGTCAGAAGAAGCAGGTGTCGCCAGTTCTCCTCATCCATCCCGATGATGATATCATTTTCCTCATAATCCGCCTTCGTCATGCGGCGGGCTTTCCTCTTCTCGAAAGGCACGCCCATTGCCGTCAGCATCCTCTTGGCCGGCGGGTACATATCATTTCCTATTTCCTCCGACGTCATAGCAGCTGAGGAAACGAAAATTTCCTGAGAAAGCCCTGCCTTCTCCACCAGATCCTTCATGATAAATTCCGCCATCGGCGAACGGCAGATATTGCCGTGGCAGATAAAAAGCACGCGGTACATAGTACCTCCTTTTGGCGGATTTCCGCCTGACTTTTTTTCTTCCAATATACCACATTTATACTACATTTTTAGATAGTATAGTAAAGATGGTACAGTAATTGCCCATCTCCTTCGATTTATCCATAACTCCTATAATAATATTATATAGCACCAATTACATTTTTTATGGTATCCTTTAGTTGTTGATAGAGATATTTGAATTATCCGACATACCCCCGTATGCAGGTCCGGGACGTCTCTCTCCCGGCATAGACAATCCCCCATGCAGGAAATCCATTCGGTTTCCATCGGGTTCATCACGGCTGCATCTGGCCGGAGCTCTGGAGGGAGGAGGAATGAAAGAAAGGTTCCTTCCCATCCCCAGGTTTCGCAGGCAAGGCCCCCACCTTCCTGTATTCAGCCATTGCCGCGCATGAAATCGTTTCAACTTTCTTCTATTGAAGAGGCCGGAGACCTTTCCGCTTATGATTGTGTTTTCCTTGGTTTCTGGATCGAGGGAGGGACGGCTTGCGAAGAAGCGGCGAACGTGCTTCGCCATTTGACGAACCGTCACATATTCCTCTTTGTCACGCTGGCAGCCGACCCGGAATCGGCGCACGCCATCGCCAGCATGCAAAATGCCAAAAACCTTCTCCCCTCGGACAGTTTCCCGAAAGGAACCTTCCTCTGCCGGGGAGCCGTATCGAAAGAGACGGTACGGAAAATGTTTGAAAAATATCCATTCGGAAATACGGAGACGAGAATCCTGAGTGAGTGCTGCCTCCTCTCAGGTTCAGCGAGGCATCCGAATGATGAGGATCTGGCCAAGGTCGAAACTTTTGCAATGGTCATGTACCAGCATCTCAAGGATCAGTAAAAAGGAGGGAGAAATGAATCGATTCTTCCTTCTGAAAATGAAAAGGATGTACAGCGGGAAATCCCATATACATCCTTTTTTGGTGTCTCAATTATTTTCTTTTGCTTTTTCGATGGTTTTCAGGAGGAATGCCATGTTTTCTCCGAGGTTCTGCATGTTGGCCATGCCTTCTTTGTCTTTTTCGACTTCGCCCGGGAGTCTTCCGTAGGCCATGTTCCAGTAGGTCGATCCTGCCACGACCATTTCATGGTTCAGGAAGAAATGGTTCATGGTATCGATGGCCTGCAGGGGGCCGGCTCTTCTGGCAGCGGCGACGGCGGCGCCTACTTTGTGTTTCACGAGGCCCGGGTTCAGGTCGCAGACGACGGCCGCTCTTTCGAGGAATGCCTGCATGTTGGCGGATACATTGGCGGAATAGGACGGGGAGCCCAGAAGCACACCGTCTGCTTCTTTCATTTTTTCGAAGACTTCGCGGAAGCAGTCGTTCTTATGGACGCAGTTTCCTCTTCCTGCGCATGCCCAGCACGCTTTGCACGGCTCTATGACGGTCCCGGCGAACTGGACGAGCTCGGTCTCGATGCCTTCCTTCTCAAGGGCTTCGAAGACCTTCCGCATCATGATTGCTGTGTTTCCGTTCTTTCTTGCGCTTGCACAGATGCCCAGTACTTTCATCATGCCATCTCCTTTTCCCATTCACGAAGCGTGGAAATGCCGGCTTTATCCGCCAGACTTTCCAGGCTGCTGATTTCATCTCCGGTCAGATGGATGTCCGCCATCTTTGCGGCTTCTTCTACCTGATAGACTTTCGTCACGCCGATAATCGGAAGTGTCCCTTTGGCAATCGCCCATGCGCCTGCGATCTGGGATGGCTTTGCTCCATGCGCCTTTCCGATTTCTCTCAATGCTTCGACGAGTTTCCCGATTTCCTTCCAGTACGAATTGTAGGAATTGCCGCGCCCTGTTCCTTCAGGAAATGGATGTGCTTCGTCGTACCTTCCGGAGAGCGCGCCCTGCTCCAATACCATGTAGGAGAAGAATGTGATGCCATGCTCTTTGCAGTAATCCAGGATGCCTGCTTTTTCGGAGGAGCGGTGCAGGAGACTGTAATGGTTCTGGATGGCGGAAATGGAAAGTCCGCCTTCTGCCAGGATTTCCTGCGCTCTCTTGATTTCAGCAAGGTTATGATTGGAAACGCCGATTTTCCCGATCTTTCCGCTCTTGGCGAGAGGAATGAGGTCCTTCGTCCAGCGTTCGACGTCCATCGGGTTGTGGATCCAGTAGATATCCACGTAGTCCGTGTGAAGACGGGAGAGGCTTCCCTCCAGCATCTTTTCCATGGCGTCATCCCCGGGGCCTGCAATCTGCGGGGTGAATTTCGTGGAAATGAGGACATCTTCTCTTGGCACATCCTTCACGAAATTGCCCAGGATTCTTTCGGACGTTCCTTCTCCGTAGACGGCTGCTGTGTCCCAGAGGGTCAGTCCTTTTTCCATGGCTTTATCAAAAACGGGACGGAGGTCGTCCTCGAAGTAGTGATTTCCGAAAACCTGGTCTCCGCCAGCCATGCCGGTGCCCCAGGACCATGCGCCCAGTGCGAGGGGCGGTAATTTCTTTTCTGTCATGTCGTTCACCTTCCATATTTCACTTAGGACTTTATTCTACTCATTTCCGCGAGATATTTAAAATACTCTTTAATTATCCCTAGATATTCATATTTCAAATATCTTCTCTTTCCTGTACAATGAAGAAATAAGGAGGTGTTCCATGGAAATCCGTGTATTACGATACTTTCTGGAAGTGGCGAGGGAAGAGAATATCACAAAGGCGGCGGCTTTTCTCCACGTGTCGCAGCCGACGCTGTCCCGGCAGCTGAAGGAACTGGAGGAGGAACTGGGCCGGCCTCTTTTCGTCAGGAGCAGCCACCGCATCCATCTGACGGATGAAGGACAGCTTCTCCGGAAACGCGCGGAGGACATCCTCGACATGGTGGACAAGACGGCCTCTGAATTCAAATCGCTGGATGAAATCACCGGCGGCGACATCCGCATCGGGTGCGCGGAATCGTCCGGGCTGTCCTTTTTCATGCATGCGGCGCGCGCTGTGCAGAAGCGCTACCCGAATATCCATTTCCATTTCTACAGCAGTGGGACAGATGCCGTGACGGAGCGCATCGACAAGGGTCTCCTCGACATGGCCGTCATCGTGCAGAGCGCCGATCTTTCCAAGTACAACTGCATCACTGTCCCCTACAAGGACCGCTGGGGAATCCTTGCCAGGGACGATGATCCGCTGGCCGGGAAATCCTGCATCACGCTCGATGAATTGAAAGACCTTCCTCTCATCGTCTCCCGTCAGGGCATACAGGAAGAACTGCTCTCCTGGTTCGGGGAAGAAACACCCCGCCTCCACATCGCGGCGACGTATGATCTTCTTTTCAATACGACGCTCATGGTGAAGGAGGGACTGGGCTACCCCATCGGTTTTGACAATCTTGTCCATACATGAAAAGGAAGCGGCCTCGTCTTCATCCCGCTCTCCCCCGAGCTATCCTCGCCCATGCATGTCATATGGAAGAAATACCAGGCATTCACGCCGGCGTCAAAGATACTGCTGGAAGAGCTGGAGAAGGAGCTGAGGTGAGGGGGAGAAAAACCTTTGAGGATTGGAAAACCGTAAAACCAGCCTTCGGCTGTGGTAATCAACCCTTTTGAAAACCATAAAGCCAAGGCTTTGCCTTGAGGAAATGCAACTCATCCGCCCCGTACACTAACTTATGAGACATTTGTGTTGCTACCGCTACTGTCAACTGGTATACGGCGCACCTTCCCTTCCAGGGCAAGGTCAAGGGCATTCTTCCCCGTCTGGGAAGGCGAGTATAGAAACCCATATAAAAAAGATGCACAGCGTTTTGTTGTGCATCTCTTTTTTGTTTCTTTTATCTTCTGCCTGGTTTTCTGAATCCGGGTCTTGGGGGTCTCGGGCCTTTGGGGCCTTTGCCTTCCTGTGCTTTGGCGATGGCTTCCTGGGCTTCGCCGCCTTTGCCCAGACGGCCGGTCTGGACGGAGGTTTTCTTGGCTGTCATGTACCATACGTGGAGTTTGTCTGTCTTGCCTTCTTTGATGTCCTTGGCTGTGGGATCGTACGGGTAGAGTTTCACGTAGTTGGACATGGATTTCTTCGCGTTTTTCTTGTCATCAGAGGAGACGAGTTCGATGTCCATCGCCAGTTTGATGAGGAATACGAGAAGAAGGAAGGGATAGACGGCCAGGATGTAGATGTCCTCTACGTAGGCAAGGCCGATCATGACGAGAGCGCCTACGATGCTGAATACGCAGACGGCTGCTTTCAGCGTGAGGGATTTCCTGAACATCGGCTCCATAGCGGAGAGCCAGATGTTGCCGTTGGATTTGTAGTAGTGCAGGAATTCCTGGTTCTTGAAGTTTTTATCGCGGCTGTGGGCTGCGACGATCTGATCCACGATGTTCGTCACGTTCTTCTTCATCTGCAGCATGCGGTAGTTCAGAACGAAAAGAACGGTCGTGAGGATAATGACAAGGATGACTGTCAAATTCATGAATGGTGCTCCTTCTTTGGCTTTAGGTGTGAGAAATCCGCCCGCGTTGGCAGGCGGATCCTCATAAGCCTTCAGCTTTTTGATTAAAGTCCGAATCTGGCAAAGATTTCATCGACATGGACGAGCATCGGCTTGTAGTCGAAGCATGCCTTGATTTCTTCTTCGTTCAGATACTTTCTGACGTCTTCGTCTTTGCAGAGGTTTTCATAGAAGTCTTCACCCTGCAGCCAGCGTTTCATAGCGTTTCTCTGTACCCAGCGGTAAGCGGTGTCTCTGTAAGCGCCTTTGGCAACGAGGGCCAGGAGTACTCTCGGGCTGTAAATGAGGCCGCCGGTGAGGTTCAGGTCAGCCATCATCTTTTCCGGATAAACGAGGAGCTTGTCGATCAGGCTGGTCGTCTGGTCCAGGATGTAGTCAAGAGCGATGGTAGCATCCGGAATGATGACACGTTCTACGGAAGAGTGGGAAATATCTCTTTCATGCCAGAGCGGAATGTCTTCGAATGCCGGTACGCTGTAGCCTTGGATGACTCTTGCCATGCCGCAGATTCTTTCAGATTTGACCGGGTTTCTCTTATGTGGCATTGCGGAGGATCCTTTCTGTTTCGGGCTGAAGTATTCTTCTGCTTCTCTGACTTCGGTTCTCTGCAGGTGACGGACTTCCAGAGCGATCTGGGAAAGAACGCCTGCAATGACGCCGAGGGTGGAGATGTATTCAGCATGGTGATCGCGCTGAACGACCTGGGTAGCTACGACTTCAGGAGTGAGGCCGAGTTTCTGGCATACGTAGGTTTCTACGAATGGATCGATATCCGCATAGGTGCCAACGGCGCCGGAGAGTTTGCCGACTGCCATTTCTTCAGCAGCACGTTTCATTCTTTCGATGTTGCGGAGGGTTTCGGAGTACCAGAGCAGAATTTTCAGGCCGAAGGTGGTCGGTTCAGCATGGACACCGTGTGTTCTGCCGATGGTTGGTGTGTACTTGAATTCCACAGCTCTTCTCTTCAGAACTTCTGCGAGTTTTTCCAGATCGGCAATGAGGACCTGGGATGCCTGTTTGATCTGGACATTGAGTCCGGTATCCTTGACATCGGTGGAGGTCAGGCCCATGTGGATGTACTTGGCTTCATCGCCTACGTATTCGCCGACGTTTGTCAGGAAAGCAATGATGTCATGGTTGATTTCATGGTCGATTTCATGAATGCGGTCTACGTCGAAGTTTGCCTTTTCCTTGATGACCTTTACTGCTTCTTCAGGAATGCGGCCCAGTTTCGCGTTTGCTTCGCAGGCTGCGATCTCGACATCCAGCATTGTCTGCCATTCATTTCTTTCGTCCCAAATCTTGCCCATTTCAGGGAGTGTGTACCTTGGAATCATTTAAATATCCCCTTTCGGTTGACCAATGCGGGCGCAAATTTCACGACCCACGACTACGCCGGCTGCGGAGGCCTGTGCAAGACCCCTGGTGATGCCGGCTCCATCACCAATAGCAAAGAAATTAGGAATCACTGTTTCAAGCTTGTTTGACAGCTCGATCCGGGAGGAATAGAACTTCACTTCCACTCCATAGAGAAGCGTGTGGCGTGAATTGGCTCCCGGCGCTACCTTATCCAGCGCTTCGAACATCCCCATAATATCCTTTAAAAAACGATATGGCAAGACCAAAGATAAATCTCCCGGTGCAGCAGATGGCATTGTCGGCTGGACAAGGCCTCTCCTGATGCGTTCCGGCGTCGAACGGCGTCCGTCGCGAAGGTCGCCCAGACGCTGTACGATCGGGCCGCCGCCTAGCATATTGGCAAGGGATGCGATGTACTTGCCGTATTCGATCGGTTCATGGAAAGGTTCGGTGAACTGCTTGGAAACAAGGATCGCAAAGTTTGTATTCTGGCTCTTCTTATTCGCATAAGAATGGCCATTGACCGTCATGAGGCCATTGTTATTTTCCGTGACGACGAAGCCGTACGGGTTCATGCAGAAGGTGCGGACGCGGTCGTCGAAGTCTTCGGAGAAATAAACGAGCTTGGACTCATAGCAGAGATCGGTGATCGGTTCATAAATTTCAGCCGGAGATTCTACGCGGACACCGATGTCGACAGCATTCGACTTCGTCTTGAGGCCCAGACGCTTTGCCTCGCCGGCAAACCATTCAGCACCGTCACGGCCCGGAGCGGAAACGAGGTACTTGCAGTGGTACGTTTCTTCGCCAGCCACAACACCAAGGACGCTGCCGTCCTTATCCGCCAGAATCGTGTCGACCGGCGTCTTAGCGATGACAGTCACATTATTCGGCAGGCTGTCTCTCATATGGGAGAGGATTTCGCTGTTCACATCCGTCCCCAAATGACGGATGCGGGCAGGAATGAAAGCCAGGTCAGCCGCAGCTGCCTTTCTCTTCAGCGCATGGAGTTCCTCCAGATGCTCATCCCCGTAGACCTTCCTGTCTGCCCCGCCGAACTGGCAGTAAATGGAATCCACGTAGGAAATCAGGCGGGACAATTCGCCCTTATTCATGTAATCGTCCAGATTGCCGCCGTAATCCGTCGTCAGCGTCAGCTTCCCGTCAGAGAAAGCCCCCGCTCCGCCCCAGCCGGAGACAATATTTGCGCGCCTGTCGCTCGCCGGCGCCGTCCTGTTCTTGTTCAAAGCGATACGATCGCGGATATCCAGCCCTTTTTCAAGAATCAGCACAGAAAGGCCCGTATCTGCGATTTCCAGCGCAGTGAAAATCCCCGCAGGGCCTGCGCCAATAATAATCACATCATAATTCTTAGCCATGTAACGCACTTCCGATTTCATCAAATCCGGCGAAAAGCGCCGTTCCCGCCCGCCTCTGGGAAAACAGGCAACAAAAAAGCCCCGCATGGGGGCCGGATCATCTGTAAAAGATTATCCCTTTTTTTATTTTACAGAAGTGAAGAAGGAAATGCAAGGGAAAAGGAAATCTGAAATCGCTGAATGCAAAAAAGGATGGTGAAGGAAATCCTCCCTCATCATCCTCTTTTTATTTTTACTTCATTAGTCGTCGTCAACGAAAATCTGCTGTGCTGCCTTGTAGCTCAGGGAAATATCCCCGATCGGCGTGGAAAGAAGAATCGGACCTTCGTACGGTTCCTTCTCCTTCACAGTCACTTCCATGTCGATGCCGATATTCTTGCCCTGGACATAATCCATCAGCGTGTAATCTTCCATGACACGGCGGATGTGGCTCATCTCGCCCACTTCCAGATCGCTCAGGAGGCGGTGCGTAATGCCGGAACGGCTGCCGTCCTTTCTCGGGATCGGATCACCGCGCGGTGTGTGAACCGGATGATCCAGGAAATTGTCCAGTCTTTCAGACAATGGTTCCGTGGTCTGGTGTTCCAGACCCTCTGCGATTTCATGCGCCTCGCTCCAGGAGAAATCCAGTTTCTCTACGAGGAACACTTCCCACAGAGAATGATAACGCAGCAGGCGTCCAGCCTCGCGGCGGCCCTTTCTCGTCATCTTGCTGCCCTTGTATGCCGTATAGTCCACATACCCCTGCTTCTGCAGCTTCGTAATCATTTCACTAACAGACGGAGGCGATACATGGAGCATGTTTGACAGTTCCTTGTTCGTCACCAGCTCATGGGATTCGCTGATGAGATAAATCGCTTTCAGATAATCTTCCTTGCCGGATGTCATTTTCTTTATACCCTCTTTCTCTCATCATCACCGGGAAAAATAGTCATTCCCTAAATTTTTATACCGATACTCTTGTTTAATTTTATTATATGCCATCCAGTAATTTTTTTACAGTATAAAAATTGATTTTTGGGAAGAAAATCGAAATATAAAGCGGCATCTTCTTAGAAAATTACATATTAACCATAAAATGTTAAATAATTAATAAACAAATCTTTATACAGGTTAATTCAGAATGATTTCCATTTCAAGTGCCTTATTCTCCGATATTTTCGAAAGAAATGAAGAACGCAGAATCATTTCTCTTCGATTTCGGACCGTTTTCCTGCGTTGACAATCCCTGCCAGCCACCTTATAGTAAAAGATACCCGTTTCTATTTTAGCCATGATAGAAAATTTCCTTTTATTAGGCTGGAATATTTTCTGAATCATATGATTCGACAAAGGAGAAGTATATGAAGAAACTCATCGCGGCAGCAATCCTTTTCTCGGCCCTCTTTGCAGGCGCCCAGACCGCATCCGCTGATGTCTACGTCAATGGCTACCGCAATCAAAACGGCAACTACGTCCAGCCTCATCACCGCACGTATCCAGATGGCAACCCAAACAATAACTACAGCCACAGAGGAAACTACAATCCCTGGACAGGACAGCCAGGAGACAGATAACCTGGAATGAAAAAGAGAAGCCTCTTCACGAGACCTCTCTTTTTTTATTTTTACTATTCTCTTCTTCCTGCCTTGATGCGTTTCAGGATATCGCTCCCGATTTCCAGATTCAGGTACGCATAGCAGTATGCATTCAGGACGAATATCAAAGCCACCATGATGATGCCCGACGTCGTGAAGACTGTCTTGCCGGGATCCGGGTCGAAGCCGAAAATTTGGGACAGCGGCTGCCACGCCCAGCGGACGAACGTCACCAGACGGTCGATCATCGACGAAAGCGCATCTGCGATTCCCAGAATATAAATGGAGAAAACAATCTTGTACGACATTTCCACGATATAGGCAAGCGCTGTCAGGTTCAGCGTCTTTGCATACGACAGCTTATGGCGGAAACCATACCCCATCGCAAGACCGAGAGCCGCCGCATAGAAAGCCGTCGTCAGCCCGATTTCAGGTCCGCCGAACATATTCACGATCAGAACCTCAGCCACGCAGGTGCCTAGTCCCCATTTCATGCCATGGAAATCACAAATGATGGCAATCGGAACTGCCGCCGCAATCATCGTAACGAAAACCAGGAACGGCGCCAAAAGCTTCAGCAGCACCAGGAGCGCCGCAATCGCAGCAGCCGCCGCTGCCTCCGTCAAATACTTCGTTCTTCTAACAGCAGGATTCACGTTTTCTCCTCTCCGAAAGAAGCCGCCATGGCCTCCTTCTCCTCTTTCTTCATACGTTTCAAACGGTATTCCATCGAACGGGCCTCATGCTCCCTTCCCCACTCACGATACCACGCCAGAACCACAGGAAGCCGGCTCCTCGTATACCGCGCGCCCTTCCCGGAATTATGCACTGCCACGCGCCGATGCACATCATCCACCGTGAATCCCGTATAAAGACTCCCGTCCGCGCACCGCACCATGTAAGTGAAATACTTCCGCTCTTCCTTCTCCGTCGTTTCTTCGCTCATGTCCGTTTCTTCTCATTACCACAGGAAAATAATATCCTTTATTATACCATGGAGTGCATAGAGGAAATTCATAATGTATCAGACAAAAGGGTCTGTGACAAAATCCACTAAAGTGCTGACTTCTTTTCTCGAACGAAGTTATATAAGTTTAAGACAAATCAGATTGGATATTTTTCATTTCTCATCGCAGGGCTGCCCCCAACGGAGGGAAGTGCCCGAAGGGCGAAAGGGGTGCAGTTTCTAAAAAGGCGAAGCATCATCGCTCAGGGTGTCAGAGCTCGCCCCGTAGGGGGAGCTGGCGGCAGAGCCGACTGAGGAGGTTCATTTTTCAGGCTGCAAGGCGGTTGTATGGTTTTTCATGTTTTACTTTTCCTACTAGCAAAGCTCGGTTGTGCGGTTCTAAGCTTAATACAAATGTATTTGTGTTAAATAATCCTCTAATCAAATTTAACCGAAACCCTTTAAAGAAAGTTTGTGAACAGGAAATATATATTTAAATTAGCTATAACAAAATTCTATTAATTATTGTAACAATTATGATTTTTTGGCTTTTGAGAATACAAATTCCCTATGATATGCTGTAAATATCTAAATCCGGAACAATTTTAAACGGAAGGGAGAATTATTTATGAAGAGATTATTTATTTTTCTATCAGCTTTATTTGCTTTGTTCCTCTTACAGGTTGCACCAGCACAGGCAATTTCTTTAGGATCCAAGACTGCATCTGCTAAGGGACCGGATACATTACTTATTATTCAATTGGATCCGAATTATGTTGGTAAACCGGGAGAAATTGAAAAAAGAATTTTTGATTCATTTGCTGATGAGGTCAAAAAAGCAGGACACACCGTAGTACCATTTGCTCAGGCGCAGAAAGATCTTCGTATTTATCTTCGTGAAGAAGCCGATACAGATACTCAGCGTGAACAGGATCTCGGAGTAGTATTAAAATCAAAAGATTTTAAGGCTTTAGCTGCAAAAGAAAATGTTCAGTATGTCCTTTTAGTTTCTACAAGAACAACTTCCGCAGAAGTAAAAGCAAATTTCTTCACTGGACAGAGAAAGAATCTTACCGTTCTGACAAATATTGTACTTTATGATGCGAAAGCTGGAGATTATCTTGCTGACCAGAGTTATACAGAGATCGGAAATACATCTGGCAGCTATGATAGAGCTTATAGCCGTGCGACAAATAAACTTTTAGATGAAGTAAATGTTGCTGATTTTTATAAAGGCAATGTTTACTAAAACAAGTAATTAAATAAAAGTACCTGATTCACGGTAATAGAATCAGGTACTTTTATTTTTATCCTATTCTTGTCCATCCCCCCACAAAAAAAGGACCCACCAAGAGTCCTTTTTCCTGTCTATCTTACTATTTACTTATCCTTCAGCTTTTCAACATCCATCATAGCCTTATAGACCATGTCGAAGGTGATATCGTATGGCTTGACTCTCATATCTTTTGTATGGAGGCAGTTTTCTACGAGTTCATCAGGATGCTTGGGGTCGATGCCGATGTCTTCTAAGCAGTGCGGAAGGTTGATGGATTTGGCGAAGTTGTAGATCTTGTCTCTTTCTTCGATCTGGCCGTCCATGGTGAGCATGACCTGCAGGCCGTAGTTGACGACGGCGCCGTGGAGGTGCTGTCCTTTGTGCGGGGTGCGGGTGTGGCTGTTGTAGATGGCGTGCGCGAGGCTGGAGTCGAGGTCGTCTTCGATGCAGACGGATGCCATGCCCGGGGCTACGATGATGGAAAGGGTGGCTGCTTCGAGAGCGTCTGTCACGATTCCCTTGTCTACGTCAGCGAGGGCTTCCTTGCCGTATTTCAGGATGCCGGGCGCTACGTTCTGCGCGTTGTTCACGCCGGTCTGCTGGATCCATGTGAGGTCCATACCTCTGGCGGAGAAGGGGACTTCATACTGTTTGGCAAGAGCATCGCCGAGGCCTGCCCAGAAGTACTGGCGCGGGGAGTGTGCGATGATTTCCGTATTGATGAAGGTGTGCCATGCACCGCGTTCTCTGTAAATGGAGCCTTTGAAGCTGTGATCCGGGTTGTACATGATGCAGACGGCAGTGACGGAGGCGCAGTTGGATGCGAGCGTCGGGAATGTGAAGATCGGTTTCTTCAGGAGGTGCGCAGCCCATTTGCAGGTGTCGGTCGCGCGGCCGCCGCCGACGGCGAAAATCATGTCGGCTTCCTGGATTTCCGGGATCTTTGTCAGAGCTTCGGCGTTTTCAAATGTAGCGTCGTCGCCGTAGAGGAAGGATCCGGTGATGTCGATCTTTCCGCTGACTGCTTTTCTGATCAGCGGTTCAGCGGCGATTCTGGCCTTGGTGCCGCCGATGATGACAGCGGTTTTTCCATATTCGCCGCAAATATCCGGAATCTTGTCATAGGCATCGCTGCCGATGGTGAAGTGCGGAAAATACGTACTATTCATAAATGATCCCCTCTCTTATGTAAAAGGCTCATGGCCTTGGAATGTATACAGGTATTATAGTCGAATCAGATGGTCTCTTCAAGAATCAATGACCGATGCGGACCTGCCTGCCACCTGCGGCTTCGAAGAGGCGGTGGGAAATGGAGAGAACGGTGCGCTTTTCAGAAGCGGCGCGGAGGGCGTCTAAGACCTGCTTTTCCGTGACGGAGTCAAGGTTCGCCGTGATTTCATCGAGAAGGAGAAGCGGCGGATTCGTGACGGTTGCGCGGGCAATGGAAAGGAGCTGGAACTGGCCCTGTGAAAGGAGTCCCGGGTCGTAAGGCGTATCAAGGCCCTCCGGCAAGTCTTCGATGGCAGGAAGGATGCCTGTCTCGGCAAGTGCCCTTCTGACATCTTCCTCAGAAATGGAGGGATCGGAGAGTGTGATCTGGTCTCTCATGTTTCCCGAAACAGGTTTGAACTGCTGCTCGACGAGGCCGAATACCTTTCTCCTTTCCTCTTCAGGGATGGATTCCGGCGCGCGCCCGAAGATGCGGACGGTGCCTTCCGATGCCTGGTAGAGGCCGCAGATGAGCTTGAAGAGCGTGCTCTTGCCCGAGCCTGTCCGCCCGATCAGCGTGACGTTCTCGCCTTCATGGATGGTGAGGTCGAAATTGTGGAAGACGGGCTTTCCATCTTCGTAGGCAAAGGAAAGATGGCGGATGGAAATCGGGATATTTTCTTCCTTTTCGGACACTGCTGCGGAAGGCGGTTCCATTTCTTTTTCGGAGAGGAAATCGCTGATCCGCTTGCAGCCTGCGATGGCGGACTGGATATTCTGGATTTCCATGCCGATGCTTTCCAGTGGAGAGAAGACTTTCCCGACGTAGGCGATCAGGGCGACGGCGGTGCCCGCGCTCATGCCGAAGAGTGCCTGGAAGTCGCTCCTGCTGACGGAGAGGACGACCATGATGGCGATGATAAGCGAGCTCACCGTGATGATGATCGGCGAGTAAATCGAGTCATACAAGTTGCTCCTGTTCATCGCGTCGAACCCCGCGCGGACGGATTTCCCGTACCTTTCTTCCATGAAGGATTCGCGGTGGTAGAGGCGGATCGTGCAGATGCTGGCAATCGTTTCAGGGATGGCCTGATTGATGCCCGCGACGGCTTTCCTGTTGTCGAGCTGCGCGGAAAGCATGCGGCGCTGGAATGTCCTCGTGAGGAGGAAGAGAATCGGCAGTGATAAGAAGAGCAGGATCATGAGGCCCTTGCTCAGGAAATAGACGACGCAGAGGATGGAAACAATGCGGAAGACGTCGGAAATCATGGAAATGATGCCCGAGTCGAAGAGGTCTTCGAGCGTGTCGACGTCGTTCACGAAGAGCGAGGCGAGCGATCCGCTGTCGTTTTCTATGAAGACGGAGGAGGGCAGGCGCGAGAGCTTGTCCGCCATGAAGGAGCGGATGTGATGCGTCGAGCGCTGGCCGAAGATCGTGATGATCGTTTCCTTGACCGAGTCCGCGATGCCCGAGACGGCTGTCAGGGCAAAGTAGAGAAGGCCTGCCTGGATGAGGAAGGGAAGCATCGCATTTTCTGCCGTCAGTTCATCGACGATGCGCCTAAGAATCAGCGGCGGCGTGACGGAAACGGTGACGGAGATGAGGATGGCAAGGACGAGCCCGATAGTCAGCTTCTTATTATGCAGGGCAGCATAGCGGAAAATGGAGTAAAGCGGGCGCTTCGTGTCGACGGGATTCTTTTGGCTCATTTATCGTCCCCTCCTTCCGCGAGGGCGTGCTGCATCTTCCAGAGGCGGCGGTACTCCCTGTTCCTGCTGAGAAGTTCTTCGTGGGGAAGGACCTCTACACTCCCGTCTCCTGAAATCCAGACGACGCGGTCGAAGTCCTTGAAGAAATGGAGACGGTGGGAAATGAGGATGACGATCGAATCCTTCAGCATCGGGCGGATGTTGGTGAGGATTTCCTCTTCCGTCTTTCTGTCGACGGCGGAGAAGGGATCGTCCAGGATGAGGAGCGGGCGCTTGTGGTAGAGTGTACGGGCCAGAGCCACGCGCGCCTGCTGGCCGCCGGAAAGGCGGAGGCCTCCTTCTCCGATCATCGTGTGGATGCCATCCGGGAAGGAGGAAATTTCCTTGTCCATCTCGACGGCTTTAAGGACAGCATCGAGATCGCCGGGCTTTCCGAGGCGGATGTTGTCCTCGATTGTTCCCGAGAAAAGCTCGGGGCGGTGACCCATGTAGCCGACCGTGCCGATGGGGTCGATTTCGCTTCCAAGGCGCTTTCCACCGTAAAGGATCGTGCCTTCATAAGGGTACTCGCAGAGGAACGTGCGGCCCAGCGTCGATTTCCCGCTGGCGACTTCCCCTGTGACGCCGATGAATTCCCCGGGCTTGGCTTCGAGGTTGAAATCTTTGTAAATCGGGTGGTCGCCGCCCGGGTAGGTGAAGGAAACGTGGCTGACGGAAAGAGTGGCAGACGGGGACACCTTTTGTTCTGTCTCCTCGATATCCTTCAGGTAGGGACGGACGCGGACCCATGACACCTTCGCTTTCTGCACGGCATTGAAAAGATGCGCCGCATGGGAGGCCTTTACGGCCAGGCGAGCAAAGCAGGCAAGGTAGGCCGAGAAGGCAGCGATGTCCCAGGAAGCCCAGCCCGTTCCCATGACGTTCCTGCCGCCATGGACGATGATAAAGAAAGCGCCTGTCATGGCGATGACTTCATAAAGAGGCTCCATGGTATTTCCCCAGAGATTGGCGCGGACCGTCTTCTTCTCATAATCGGCAAGATACGTCTCATAGATACCGTCCTGCGCCGTCTCCTCGCCGAAAATGCGGTAAGTGAGCGCATTCCTGATGCGGTCCATCGTGCGGTCAGAAAGGCGGCCGCTCGATTCCTTCCCGGCGCGTGCGCTGTCGGTCACGACTTTCTTGAGCCGGCCGGCAATGAAGTAGGCAATCGGCGGGAAGAGAAGGACGAGGAAGGTCAATTTCCAGTCATAGTAAAAAAGGAGCGCGGCATAAGCGACCATGACGACGCCCGTGTCGAAGACTTCCGTCGTGAATTTGCGCATGCCTTCCACGCAGGCATCGACGTCCGAGACGACGCGCGTCATGAGGGACCCTTCTGTCTCGCCCGCCTTGACCGTTTCCTGATGGATGAGCGTGCGGTAAAGGATCGCCTTCATCGCAAGGGAGATGTCGTTGGCAAAATGGCGCACGTAAAGACGCTTGAGGGCGCGGCAGCCCTGCACGATCATGATCGTCAGAAGGTAGAGCGAAGCGAGGCGCAGCATCGCCGATGGCGCCCGCTCGCCGCCCAGGATGTCGATCACGTACTGGGCCAGCTGCCCTTCGAACCAGGGGGAGAGCGTCATGCCCACATTGTAGATGAGCCCGCTGATCGTCACGTACAAAAGGACCTTCTTCTCTCCCGCAAAGTAATAGAGAAGATCCGACGGCGTATATTTCTTCATAATAATCTTCTTTCTTTCCTGAATTCTTCCTTTTTCTCTATTATAATTCAGAGAAAGGCACACGGTTTTAAACAATACTTAAAATTTTAAACAATACTTAAAATAGAAACAAGAATGATAAATGAGAATTTTTCCTGTTTTGGCAAAGCGTTTTTTAGTGTATAATGAGAAATAGATATGAGGAAAATAAAGGGGGACCTTGTATGAATTGTAAAAAAGCTGCTGCAGCGGCCGTTTTTGTACTCGCACTCGGGGGAAGCATCGGAGCGGATGCTGCCACCATTTCCCTTCCAGGACTTTCCGGAAATCCGGCGGAGCAGTCCGGGGCATTCCGCACCGACGACTACCATCTCACACGTGCTTACCTCAAAAGCCCGTACCTGATCGCGCACGGCATCAATGAAAACTTCGCAGGCTACGTCAATGCGGCGATTGCCAGGGAGAAAAGAAATTTCCTGGACGAACTTTCCAGGGAACCTGCCGGCATCACGGGGATCATGACGTGGAATGAAGGTCTTATCGCAAACTACTACAGCAACCTGCAGGGGATCACAAGCCTCGTCCTCATCGAGGAATGGAAGAGCGCAAGCGGCTCCTCCCTCTTCGTGAAGGGACTCAACTTTGACGCGGGAGGAAATCTCATTCCCTTCAAGCGTCTCTTTCCACGCATGACAGCAGGCGATGCGGAGGAAAGGATTCAGGCATATGCATCCAAAGCAGGGATCATGCTGCTTCCTCATAGAAAGGCGGCCCTTCCCACGAACTACTACGTGTCGAAGAAAGGCGTCGTCTATGCCATTTACCAGCCGGGCGAAAGGACGCTTTATAAGTACGGCGTCTTCTGCGTCCCGATAGGGACAGTCTGACCCGGCATTCCATCAAGGAGGAATCACGATGAAGAAATTGGAAATCAGCCTTATGGCTGCCCTGCTCCTGTTTCCAGCCATTGGCACCGCTGAAGCGTACACCGCCGAGACACTGAAACAGGCGCAAGGCCCTGCCATTGTTTCTGAATCCTACAAAGACGGCACCATGGAAGTACGCAAAGCCGTCTCGAAAGACGCAAATCTCCTTCGCCGCGCAAGAATCAACAGCGCCATCGATACGGAAATCGACCGCTTTGGAAACTATGTGGCAAAAGCCAATCAGCGCACCGGAGGCGGCACAAAGGGATGGATCAATTACAAAGAAGGCATGACTGGAGAAAACGACCCGTACACCAGCCTTCTCCTCTTCGAATCCGTTTACTATTACCATGCGGCGCATCCTCTGACCTATGCCAAAGGACTGACCTTCGACCAGATGGGACATAAAGTCACCTTCGAAGACCTCAAGAAGAAAATGCCGAACCTCACTCTGGAAGAACTCCGCCGCCAGACCGCCCTTCAGGCAGAAGCCAACCACCTCTTCCTCTTCAAGGACTACAAGATCAACAAATTCCCGGAAACCTTCTACATTGACAAAAACAATCACCTCTACTTCGTCTTCCAGCAATACGCCATCGCTCCCTATGCCGCAGGCTTCATCGTCATAGACATGGGCGAAGTCCCGGAGAAATAAGCATCAAAAAAGGAAGTACATCTATCAAAGAACGCACTTCCTTTTTATTTCATTTTCATTACAGGAACATCAGCCCGATGGCGATCAGGAGGAGAAGCGTGCCCTCCACGCGGCTCATGATGAGCGGGAAACTCTCATGACGGATGAGGGTATCCTTCAGCTGGCCGGCGCAGATGGCGGCGATTGAGAAAAGGATGGCTGCCTGGATGGAGAACGTCAGGCCCAGAAGACCGATCTGAAGACTGGGAGAGAGGAAACCATTTGGCTGGACGAACTGCGGAAGAATCGCGAGGAAGAAAAGAAGCACCTTCGGATTCGACGCATTCATGAGGAAGCCCCTCTTGAAGCCCCTCTTGTAGAGTGCAAAACTTTCCGACTTATCCACCACGTCGCCCGCCTTGATCGAAGCGCCCTTCGAGCGGAAAGCGCCGTAGGAGAGATAAAGGAGGTAAGCCGCGCCGCAGTATTTCAAGACCATGAAAGATGCCGGCGAGCTCTGGATGAAAGCCGCCACACCTGCCATGACAAGAAGCGTATGCCAGAGAGGACCCGTTGCGAGCCCCATCGCCAGCGTCACACCCTGCCTGGGTCCTGCCGAAAGACTCTTCGTCAGGATGTACATATTATCCGGCCCCGGAGCCAGCGTCAGCAGGATCGCCGCGCCAAGGAAAGACAAGTAATTCGCTAAATCCATCTCTTCGCCTCCTCAAAAGGAAATTTCAATTATTATATCATTTTCAGCGGTGCTCTGGCGGGAAATTTGACCCTGAGCCCCTAAGAGTGTATAATATGACTTATAGTCAATTATTTTACAAACGAAAGGAAGGTTCCCATGAAAAAGAAATGGCTGGCCCTTGCGGCCGCAAGTTTTCTCGTATTCTCTACCATGACAGCGCAGGCAGAAGAACCTGCCAGAAGAAGCATCACCGTTTCCGGATCGGGACAAGTGACCGCCAAGAGCGACATTGCCACCCTTCATATTTCCGTACAGACAGAATCCGCCAACAGCAAAGCTGCCGTCCGTGAAAATGCGAACACGATGACCGCCGTCAGAAACGCCGTCATTGCAGCAGGCGCCGACGCTTCCAAGATCGAAACACAGAACTACAGCGTCTATCCGCAGCAGAACTACGACAACAAGGGAAGAAAAACCGACTTGAAATACATCTGCAACAACACCATGAACGTCACCGTCACCAACATTGCAAGGACAGGTGAAGTCATGGACGCAGCTATCAATGCAGGCGCCACCCGCCTCGACTCCGTCGATTTCGGCGTGAACGATACACAGAAATTCAAAGACGCAGCCTTAAGAGCCGCTGCCCTTGATGCCAAGAACAAAGCCAACATCCTGGCATCAGCCCTCGGACGCACCGTCGTGAACGTCATCTCCGTCAACGAAGACAGCGTGAACGTCGTCCCGTACCGCCTGATGTCCTTCAAAGCCGCCGCCCGCGACAACGTGGAAACGACGACACCCGTAGACCCCAGTGATTCCAAAATGGAAAGCCACGTCACCATCGTCTTTGAAATTGCCTGAGGATAATTTTATATAAAAAGAAAAAAGGGCTGTGACAAAATGGATAATCATTTCGTCACGGTCCTTTTTCCTTGCAAATTTTGAGGAAAAGTGTCTAGAATAATAAAAAAATAAAAAGGAAGAAGGAAATGGAAATCACAAACGCATCCATAGAAGACATCGACCGCATCGAAGAAATCGCAACCGCGGCATTCAAAAGCACAGTCTACTACGCCAAGCCCATCCTCACCACCCACGTAGAACACTTCCCGCAAGGCTTCCTCCTTGCCAGAGAAGGAAAAGAAATCCTGGGATTCATCTGCGGCCTTGGCGCCAGAGAAACATCCATACAGGGCTGGATGTACGAAAAGAAAGCCCGCCCCGAAGAAAACCCCACCACCTTCATGGGACTCTACCTCGCCATCGATCCCAAGTACCAGGGAAAAGGCATAGGCACAGAGCTCCTGAGACAAGCCGAACACCTCTCGGCAACCCTCGGCTGCACCCGCCTCACCCTCATCTGCGAAGACCACCTCATCCCGCTCTATAAGAAACTAGGCTACACATTAGACGGCATTAACGCCCTCAAATACGGCAACAAAACCTGGTACGACATGTCCATAGAAACAAAAAAATAAAAGAAAGAGGAGAAAGAGTCGTATGGTTCCCATCACTCAAATCATAAAACATGAAAACTGATAATATGGGGACGCGGACAAAAAGTTGGACCAATTGACAGAGGTGTCAGGAGGTCAATTTA